>Ga0181406_1000035_pt1 | contig 47500 bp, 46 predicted proteins | sample 29SPOviralmetaG_FD_130135 | JGI IMG/M metagenome (GOLD analysis project Ga0181406, IMG submission 130135) | Marine viral communities from the oligotrophic San Pedro Time Series (SPOT) site, San Pedro Channel, CA, USA - 29 SPOT_SRF_2011-12-20 | ecosystem: Environmental > Aquatic > Marine > Strait... | reverse complement strand
CGCTCTTTATAATATTATCAGCTTTCGCCAAGTCGTCTTGCATATCACTTGGTTTTTGTGGCTCACCATTAAAATTTATTTTTAACTCCCACAACCAGCTTGTTGAATCATCAAATAATAATTTAAAAAAATCAAGGACTATCTGATTATTATTTTCAAATAAATTAATCATTTTGATATACGTTTTATACGGTAAATACTTTTGAGAATTGTCTTCTGCTAATATTTCATCAAAAATATTAAAAACTACATATGATCCGGGTTTATTTTTTATGAAATTTATTTTTTCTTCAACTGTAAAATTAGTATATTTATTTACATCTTGTAATAATAAATATTTTCCTTCGATGGTAATTTTATTATCATCGATATTCACGGTTTCAAGAAGCGTATCCATTCGAGAATATTCTGTCCTTTCGAATTTATTGGGTGGATTCCACGCTTCATTATTAGCAAAAGTAGTCAGTCTTTTATCTTCCATTGTATAATTAAAAAAATCTAACATACGATCATTAAATGTTGTATTTGCCTTTTTAATTTTTTCTTTTATTTTATCTAATATAATAACTATTCTATGTAAATAACTATTTTTAAGAAAATGTTGAAAAGTTTTTTCTTTAAATTCTGGACTATATGCTCCTTCATCAATTAAATGTTTTATAATATCATTAAAAAACAAAACACTGGTATCTCTATTAAATCCTCCATGTTGTCCTCCACCGCTCAATTTTTCACCAATGTTTTCATTAAATTCGTTATATTTTTCTATTAAAAAATCTTGAAATTTTAATGTTTCACGCTGTTCATCATATTGAATTATTACTTGTTCCGCCTTTTTTCTTTTTTCTTCGGCAACTCTTTGAATTTCCTTTGTTTTTTCATCAGCTTCTTTTTTTTGTCGTATTAGTTCCTTTTCTGCTGCAATTCTAGCATTTTCCGACTTTATATAATCTAATAATCTTTCATTTGCACTATTAATTTCTTCCAAAGTCGCATTTTCTAATGTTTCAATAAATTCATTTAGTTTGCCTTGGTCCATACTCTCTACAATATCTTTTTTCGCAGGTATTATAAATGTATTGGTTTTCCAATCTTTTAAAATATCATTTTTAAACTTTTCTAATTCTTCTGTTGTTGTTACGTCTTTTAATTTTTCTTTCAACGATTCTGTATCTTTTATCTCATTAAGATCTTGTAACATTTTTTGTTTCTCCTCCTCTAATTCTTTTTCATCATCGGTGTCATCAGTTCCATCGGTGTCAGAAGTTTTGATCCTTTCGGTGAGCGGAGACGTGCCTATAGGCTTTTCACCTTCAGGCGGACGCGCCGCCCGCCCAGCCTCTATTTTTATAAAAACACTTACAAACTTTTCAAATGCTTTATCATCTTTAAAAGGACATTTATTTTCAGATTCTTTTCCAGCCCATTTTATACAAGATTCATTAAATTGTTTTGAATATTTTAAATAATGTTTCACACTTTCTTGTATATTCACCGCATCATCACCCCATGATAGATTTGTATAGCCCCTAAAGCTTCTATCTTCGATTTTCGTATTACGCCAATCTTCAGCAATTAATTTTGAAAGGCCTGCACCATTTGTATTCATTTCATTTAAAATCTTAAGCATATCTGGTAACAAAATATTGTCTGCAACCCCTTTTAATTCTCTAATATATCCATAAATCGTTTCTTTGTTTTCTTCTATACCTTTCGACATGTCTTTAGAATTTTTCAACAATTCATTCATTTGAATCGTGCCACCACCATCACCAGATTCACCATCAATATTTTCTATCATCATATCTTTTAATTCTCCAAATACCTCCTCACGCCTTCTTTTTTCCCCTTCTTCTTCTTTGAGAACTTTTTCCAATAATTTTATTTGTTGTTTATAAAATTCGTTATCTTCAAAACGCCAATTATCATTTTCAAGGTCTTTGAACCACTCAATTAAAAACCCTTCTACAAAAGCAGTTATAAGTTCATCATCATCCATTTCATCTATATTTTTTCCACCACTCGCATCCTTCATGGCTTCCTTTATTATTTCTTCTTCTTCGTTTATGTTTTTTAATGTGCGCACTAATATATCATTATCTTTTAACCAAAAGATTAATCTTTCTTTTTGTTCATCGGTTGGGGATTGAAATTCACCATTATCATCCAAAAATGAAATTTTTTTTCCATAATCTTTTACTATATCAAATTCTTCAAGTAAAACTTCAAGATTATCTTTACACCAATCCCAATATATTTCCAAATACTTCTTATTTTTTTCGTCAAACAATTTCCATTCATCATTATCTCGTATTTCTCTCCAGTCATCGGGTGCCACATTTTTTAATTTTTCAACGAAGTCTGGAAAAGTTGTATGTTCAATATCATTTGATAATTGAACTATCTTTTCCCGTTCCACCAAAAGGTTTTTTCTTATTTTAGCTTGGTTTTCGGCCCTTTGATTATGTTTAGCTAATTCCCCACTTATCTGAATATTAATATCAATTAACTTGTTATTATTATTATATATCGTTTCGAGAGTTATATTATCTATACCAGACAAATTATATTCATTAACTTTATCTTCATAATCTTTCAATAATTCATCTTCTAATTTATTGCTGCTCTTATCTGACCCCTCATCTGGAAGAATATCATAATCTGTATCTTTTAATAATGTTTTTAACTCTTTATGTTTTTTTTTAATTTCCGTAACCAATTCTTCGTTACGATTAATCATTTTTTTTTTTCGTTTTTCCAATTCCTCTAATGCCTTTTTTTCTTTTTCTTGTTTTTTTTTTTTTTTCTTCTTCTTCTTTTCTTTTTCTTTCTTCTTCTTCTTTTCTTTTTCTTTCTTGTTCTTCTTGATCTTTTTTATGTTGATCTTCATCTTGTTTATGCTTTTTCTCCAGTAGTTTTTTGGCGTCCTCTAATTCTTTCATTTGCGTCTCCATCTCAGCCATTTTTGCAGAATTTTTATTTAATTCTGCGAATGCCATATCCTTTTTTGTTCTATCTAAAATAATTAGGGCTGCTAGATCAGTATCTGTTCCTTCCACTTTATTTATTTCATCTGCTGTTGCACTGTGATAAAAACTTTTGTCCAATATTCCTTTTCTTTTTTGGATTTTTGTTTTTAAGTCCTCAATTAATGTTTTATATTTATCTCCCATGATCCGTAAAAATTCATCAAAATAATAACCATAAGTTATATTTTTATTTTTGGCTTCATCAACAATTTTTAAAGGAAATATTTCAGTTGAAGGTATTATCTTTTCACGAAACATACCTATTGCCTTTTCTTTTTCTGCTTTAGACTCTCCAATAAAACGAATAGCTTCTTCTAATATATTAAAATTTGCGATAGATTTTGCTGCATGATCTTTTAAACTTAATCTAAATTTTGAATCATGAATCGATAATGTTTCCTCACTAATCAAATTTTTATTAAATTCTGAATCTATATAAGGTTTATTTAAAAATCCATCGGCAATGACATGTGCATATTTTTTACTATCATCTATAAGTTTTATTTTATATGATGTTTTGTCGGCAGCAGCCCCAATGGCTGTTATCCTGTTTATTTCCGCTTCTATTTGTTCTATATAAGCTATATTTTTTTGTATATTTTGGTTATTTTCTACCTGCTTTATTGTTTCATATATTGATGTTAATAGTGTTTTATACTTGGTGTTAAAATCACCAACATCGCATGCTTTTATTTCGATATCCTGTTTTGGAAAATTATCTACAAATTTTAATATACCTAGCATTAATTCTGTCAAAGAATGTTCTATTTCATTTTCTCTCATTAGAATATTTATTTTTTGAACACGACCTTTTTCTTTCAAAAACTTTTCAATTTCTTCATATTTCCGTTTTATATCACTAAAATTATAGTCTTTTTCATGAAATTTCGTAATACCCTCCTCCTCTTTTAGATAAATATTTTGTTCCATTAAAAAATTTGTTGCTTTATTATGTAATATTTGTTTTACATTCTCAGACATATTTGATGATTTCAACTTCAAAAATTTACCAATATGTCCTTTTAAATACAATAGTTCACTTATATTATCTAAAAACTCTTTAATCTCAACTTGTTTAGGTGTGCCAAAGTGATATTTCAAATATAATTCTTTACCATTTTTCCATTCACCATTGAATTGTATTTTTTTATCATTTAAAATATGTGTTTTTATAATTGTTTTTTCTTCAGGCAATTGCGCGAAACTGTCTGAATCATCAGATTTTATTTTCTCGTTAATTTTTTTGTATGCTACTTCTTTTTCATCAATTGATAAATGATGATTTTCTGTCCCTTGTTTTAATTTATCAAAAAACCCTTTTATAATGGTTTCATTTTCTTCATAATCTTTTTTTATTTTATCTATTACCGCCGCGTTTTTTGCTATTATGTTTTCATTAGCTTCGAGTTTTTGTTTTTGTATTTCGTTTTGTTTTTGGTCTTTTTTTAATTTTTCTAGGTCGTCTTTCAATTGTAGTTCTTTCTATTCTAAATTTGCTTGATCTTTTTTAAACCGTTGTCGTATCATTTGATTTTCCCCTACTGCTGCTGCCTGTTCTGCTATCTCTTTTCTTTTTATTTTATTTTTTTCTATTTCACTCGTTTTTGCTATCGATGGTAAAGCAGGAACTGTTGCTCCTGGTTGCACATTATATATATTTGTGACATTACTACGACCCGCAACATTATCTTTAGATTTTCTTGCTTCAGGATTATTTTTCAATTCAGTAATGGCGTCCTCCAATTTTTTGTTTTCTTTTTGCAATTGCATTATTTTTTTTATCGGCGTATCTTCCATCTGTTTTGCTCGAATGTGTTTTTGTATTGTTTCGGCCGCATTATCTCGTTCTTCCATTAATTTATCTTGTTCTTTAATAGCTTCTTGATATTGTTTTTCTCTACCTTGTAATCTATTAATTATTTTTTGAGATTTTTCCAATTTATTTTCTTCTGTTTTGATTTCTAATTGCATTTTACTGAGTTGTTCATTCTGGCCTTTCTCATCTGATATAGCCTTTTCATATTCCAATTTCGCTTTTTCAGCTTGTTGAACATTTTCAATAAAGCATTTATTGGCGTTACTATACACAGAAATATTACTGTTTAATGGTTTTCCCAAAGCATCTTGTGCAAATTTTAAGCAAAAATTTTCAGCGGATGATTTTTTTACTTTTACGGGTTTAAAAACACTGGCGAATTTTGGTTCAGGAATAGAAAAACTATTAAAATCAAATAAACCAACTTCAATAACTTCATCTAATGGTGCATTATTTTGTATATTTTTTAAATATGATTTTTCATAAGATTTGGGATCTTTTTTATTTTTTTGTGCTTCTTTTATTTTATCTAAAAAATCTTTTTGCCATTTATCTTTAAAAATGTTTATTTTACACCGTTCTATAGAATTACTTTGAAAATCTTCATATGTAACTTTTTTTATTTTAAATTTTTTTGGATAACTTATATATTCGTTTCTTGCATGATTTGGAATTACATCAATCTCTCCCCACGCTTCTTCAATATAATTAATAAAAGCATGAACTTCAAAAATAACATTTTTAAATTGCTTAGGACTTTTGTTTAAAAAGGTTTCACCACATGGGAAAACGTATTTTAATTCATTTTTTTTATCAAGCTCGTATTTAATATCTGTAGCTTTTGCTACACACAAATTAAATTCGGGTTCAACAGTTAATATAACAGCGGAAACGATAAATAATACAGTGACTCCCTTACTTAAAAATAATTCTAATAAATTATGAAAAACATTGAATTCACAGATAACTTTATCATCATTAAAGTAAGGGGCATAAAAATTAGAGAGCATTTTTTCAAATAACCAACCTATAACACTGCTAATTTTACCCCAAGAAGTTTTATTATACATTACTTCTTGTATTTTTTTTATTTCGATGGGGTTATCTTTTAATTTTTTAAACATTTCGATATAAGTTTCGATATTGGTAAATTTAGCATTTTTTTGAGCTTGTTTAGGTAAGGTTTTTTTGAAAGCCTTTTCTTCTACTTTGCTATTAGAAGGAATGGTTATTAATTTATCACTAAGGGTGATATTTTTCAATACAAATTTTTCATACATATTTTCAATATTACCATCATTTTCAACTTGAGCAATACCACTATCAATATAAATTTTTTGAAATGAAAATATTGTTAAATTAATTATATTTTTGATTTGATCACTTCTTAAATAATTATCTGAAATGATTTTTAATTGATGTTTTACTTGAATGTAATAATATAAACAAAAAACTTTATTTTTGAATCGCGAATCTTTTAAAATAATACTTACATCATCGTTTTCGTTTTCACCAATTTTTTCATTAATATAGTATAATAAACAAGATTTTAAACATAGAGCACAAAGGGTAGCATCTTCTTTTTTAAAAATAGAACCGGTTGTATCTTGAGGGTCATTGGGTAAGAATTTATAATGAGGATATAATTTGTCATACATTTGACTAAAAATTTTTAAAATGTAATTTAAACAACTATGGCTAGCTATATTTAAAGGTTCATAATTACTTTTATTATCACCGCTCCATTCATCAAACAGATAAACATTTTTGACAGCATTTGTAATTTTATCGAATTCATTTTTCCAAAATTTATTTTCTGAAAAAGGTATTTCTTCGGACATATTAATACCACTAACTTCTTCTTCTTTTTTAGTGATTTTTTCTAAGCTTTTTTTGATACATTGTTCATATTCTATAAATTCAGGTTTAGTCATATTTAAATAATACAATATAGATGGTTCAATAACATGTGTTTTAGACTTAAAATCTTTACGTGTTCCAGCAGCAAATGTATTATTTTCAGGGTCATACATAAAAATTCTTTCAGTATTGATTGTACTCATTATATAATGGGTACATAAATAATATAAATTTTATACTAATTAATTTATATGGAAAGTATTGATTTGAATATTAAAAATTACGATTTGAAAGATTTGTTAAATCTTTTTAAATTAAAATATAATTTTGACAGAAAAGATTTGAAAAAGGCAAAAGAGATGGCTCTTATGACACATCCTGATAAATCTAAATTAAAAAAGGAAATATTTATGTTTTTTCTGGAGGCTTATAAAAGATTAGAAGAAATCTATAAATTTAGAGTAAAGAAAAAACAAAACATGTATAATACAGAATATTCAACTGATATGGGAGATGTAACAAATGAAGGTGACAAGTTATTATTAAAAAAATTACATGGTAAAAGTGTTAGAGAGTTTAATAAATGGTTTAATGATCAATTCGAAAAAACCAAATTAAAAGATGAAGAAAACGATACGGGATATGGAGATTGGTTTAGTTCAGAAATAGAAGAGACGGATCAACCAAAGTCACTGAATGATTTTGGTAAATACTTTAATAAACGAAAAAATCAACAAAAAGCCTTAATAAAACATTCTGGTGTGAATGAATTAACAATAAATGACGGAGGATATAATTTAAATAGAGATGGGACTTCTCAACCACAATATAGTTCGCATATATTTAGTAAATTACAATATGAAGATTTAAAAAAAGCTCATTCGGAAACGGTTGTTCCAGTAACTAGAGAAGATTTTGAAAATAAGGAAAAATATAGAAATATAGATGAATTAAATAAAATAAGGAAAAATCAAGATGTTAGTGCTATATCAGTAGAAAAATCAAATACAATATTACATGATAGAAAATTAAAAGATGAAGAATTAGCAGCAATCACAGCATATAACTTATTAAAGCAGTCTGAAGAAGCTGAAAAGAGTAATAAAGAATGGTGGAAATATTTAAAACAATTAAATAATTAATAAAAAAAAACTATGATATATATATAATGTTGTTAATGAATACGAAATATATTGTAATAATAATATTTTTGATGATATTCAGTATATTGTATAACAGGTATAAAAAGAAATATATTCCGGATGATGAATTGAGTAAGTTTCCATTAGTTAAGAAATATCTTTTAGAAGAAGATAATAAATTATCAGGGAAACCTATTTTATGGGTTCATACAGATTATGATGTAAATTCAAGGAATTGGTTGGATTTCAAATCAAGAAATACTAAAAACTTAAATCAAAAATATTTACAATTATGTGTTGAGGGTATAGTTAAATTTTGTTCTACAAGTTTTAATGTTTGTTTAATAAATGACGATTCATTTTCTAATTTAATTCCGGGGTGGGATATAGATATGAATCGATTAGCAGATCCTAAACGTTCTCATATCAGAGATTTAGCACTAGCAAAAACTTTATATTATTATGGTGGCTTTTTGTTACCAAATAGTGTAATATTGTTGAAAGATGTTAAAGAATTATATGATAAACACATAAGTTCAAAATCAATGTTTGTATCAGAAATGGTGTCGCGAAATATTACATCTAGTAAAACACGTTTTTATCCTAGTAGAAAAATAATGGGTTGTAAAAAAGACAGTAAAGAAATGTTATCTTATATAAAAAAATTAGAAATATTGACATCAGAAGATAATACAAAAATGATGGATTTTTCAGGTAAAGCGGATGCTGAATTATATAAAATGGTATTAAATGGTAAATGTGAATTAATGGATGCGCAAAATTTGGGTATGAAAACAAAATGCAATGAAGTAATATTATTAGATGATTTGATGAATGCTACATATAAACAATTTATAATAGGATTATATGGTTTATATATACCTAAAGATGAATTATTGAAAAGAACAAAATATAATTGGTTTGTTAAATTAAATAGAAAAGAAATATATGATGCAAATACATTAGCATCTAAATATTTTGTGATAAGTCATGGTAGATAAAATATTTTATTTCATAAGTTGATTTTAAATAAATAATTTTTGAAGTATATGGCATATGATTGTATTTGCAAATTTGTCGAATAATAGTTATAAAGTTTTTATAATTCTTATCTCGTTCTAAATAAAATTGTTTAGATTTGAAATAATAAGGTTTTATTGTTTCATAAAATTTTTCAATAGTATTGGTTTCTAATTTCATTTTTTTGAAAGCTGTCTTAGAGAAAATGAAATAATCTTTATTTTTTTCGCAGTAACTATTTAATAAGTCTAATAATATTTTTTTTTGAATAGGTTTTTGGAAAATTTGACTCATATGTAATTACATTATACTAATATTTTTATTAAATCATTGGTAAATAAAACAAGTTCTATTTCATTTTCATGAATGGTATGAAATATGGATATATATCTACATATAATTTTTATAATTTTATATTTTGTTATTTCGCTTATAAAATTAGTCATTTTAATGAAAAGAAAGTAATTATCTAAAATATCCATAACTGAATAACCTTTATTGAAAATATTAAAAATAATAGCAACGGCTTTTTCTATATTTTTTTCTTGAAACCATGCATTTGTATATTGTTCAAATTCGTAAAAACTAATATTGGTGCAAATTTCTTTTACTTTAGAACTTGTAATCTTAGTGTTTAAAAGTTTGAATTTTTCTAAATAATTAATTAATTGTCTTATAGAATTGTTACAAATATTTAATATTAATTCTTGAGCTTGTTTATCTATATCAATTTTTTCGGCATTTTTAATTTTATTAAAAATTTTGTTTAAAAAAAGTTTTTTCATAGGTTTAATTTTAATGATACTACATCTTGATTGAACCGCGTCAATTACTTTTTGTATGTTTGTGCAACTGGCTAAAAAATGGACATTATGGCTATATTTATCAATACAATTTCGAAATACTTGTTGACTTTGTTCATTAATAAGATCTATGTCGTCTAAAATAATAAATTTCTTTTTGTTAGGTATATTACTTCTAGATTGACTAAACGTTCTAACTTCATTTCTATAGTATTGAATACCTTGTTCTTTTAAATTGTTGATAATTAGAACATTATTTTGTGGAATATGATCTAGATTATAATATTCTCTAATTGTTGCTTCTATGAGTGATGTTTTTCCACAACCATTATTACCAATGAGTAAAATGTTTAAATTATCCATATCTAACAATGTTTTTAATAAACTAATGTAATCTTCTTCAATAATAAAATCTTTGTAATAGACTGGTTGATATTTTTTTAAAAATGGAATATTCATAATTAAATTCGTAAAATAATATTTAAGTTAATCTCGATATAATTATACATAAATGAATTATTATGAAACTTTACAAATAAGTTCAGACGCATCGGAAATCGATATTAAAAAAGCATATAGAAAATTATCTTTACAATATCATCCAGATAAACCTACAGGTGATTCAGAGAAATTTAAACAGATAAACGAGGCTTATCAAGTATTAGGAAATAAAGAAAAAAAAACAGTGTATGATATGCAACAAAATATGGGAGGTGATAATCCATTTGTAAATATGGGAATGCCCGGTGGAATACCTATGCCATTTCCTTTTGGAAATATGGAACGTGGAGGAATGCCTTTTGGAAATGGTAGAGTTCATATAGGAGTTATGCCTATGAGACATGGTAAGCAACAAATGAATGGAATGAATAGGATGAATCCAATGGATGATATTTTTAAAATGTTTTTTAATATGTCGGATGAGATGAATGATTCTATTAAACATGAAAGAAAACCGACATCTATAACAAAAGATATTAATATTACAATACAGCAAGCTTATTCAGGTATAAATTATCCATTGGAAGTAGAGAGATGGATAGAATCTAATAAAGTAAAGCATATAGAAACGGAAACAATATATGTTCCTATTCCTAAAGGTGTAGATAATAATGAATTAATAGTGTTAGAAGGTAAAGGTAATTGTAATGAAAGTAATATTAAAGGCGATATAAAATTATTTGTAAAGATTGTAAATAATACAACGTTTATAAGAAAAGGTTTAAATTTGCATTATAATTATACAATTACTTTAAAAGAAGCATTAATGGGTTTTGCTTTTCAATTGGAACATTTGAATGGAAAAACATATACAATTAATTCAGGTGAAGAATCAATAGTTAGACCGGGAACTGAAACCACCATTAAAGGTATGGGGTTTGAGAGAAATAATATAAAAGGTAATATAATAATAAAATTTGATATAGTATTTCCGAAAACTTTGTCTAAAGAACAAAAAAATAAATTAAAAAATATATTGTAAATTGTATAATTTAATTGTTATAATTGTTTTAATTTATAACAATTAAGAAACTCTTTTAGTTGGAATTTCAGCCGAAACAACATAAATGGAATTTTCAGTAATAATGATATATTCTCCTTCCACTTTATAAATTTTACTAATGGGGCTTGTGTATTCTTCTTCGCTTTTAACAAGAAGTTTTTCCTCGCTGTCTCTAACTCCGATCAAAACATCTTTGTCACACGATGCTGTCCAATAATCAAACATGATTGGTTTATCTTCAACAATGGACAATTTAGCACAATGTTGTAGAGTAGTTCCGCTAGGCAATTTATAATTGGTATTAGCCGAACTTGTTGTCTGTTGAACTTCTTCTGAAGACATTATATATGTATTATTTTATTTAAATCTTTAAATATATATTTAATAAAAAAATATATATTGATAAATAAATGAATAAAATCAATAATATTAACATTTTTAATTCTCAAAATTATTTGAATGTTCAAATAAAAGATTATTACCAAGATATCATGTCTTTATACAATAATTTGGTGTTAGAATTTATAGAATATACTCATAATACAATAAATCTAAAAAACAAGGATTATTATAAATTTATAGTTATCAGAGGGATTAAAACAATCACACATATTTTTAACTTTATGTTATTATATACTAGAAATTTGAAGATGATAGAATATCATATCAAAAAAGGTTATTTATATTATATAGAATTTGTAGGTCAAATATCAGAAGATAATAATAGTTATTTACAATTAAATTCAAAAGATGCAATGTTATTTGTATATAAAAAAACAATATTTGAAATAAATAATGATTTTCGAAAAAAGGAATATTTTTCACCGAATGATAAAATAAATTATTTATTTATAGGCGAATTAATAAACAATATAAATTCAATAATTTATTACATTTTTAATAAAAATATTGAATATGATGATAATTATAAGATCTTAAAAAAACTTCTTAATAAAATAACAAAAGTATATATTAAAAGTAATTATAAGAAATTAATAATAGATTTTATTAATAAATTAGAATATTTTGATAAAGATACACCAATTTATTTAAATTACATAAGAATATTTACAAACAAGATACATAAATTAAACAAATATAAAACAGAAATTGATATAGAAACTATAAATAAAAGATTATATAATTCCGATGATATAATAAGTAAAAAAACACCATTGAAGTTTGTAAATTGGTTATTTAATGGTGAATAAGATTTCCTTTCTTCTTATTTTTGGAATGGATTTTTTCTTTTTAGTATTTTCGCTTGATTTTTGATAAATATCTTTATATTCATTTATCAATAAATTTTTAATGAATTTATATACAATTTGTAGTATTTTTTCGTCAGCATGTCCTACAATTAATACACTACCTGTTCTAAAAATCATAAAAGATATTTCTTTGCAATTCTTTTTTTGTTTTTTCTTTTTAAAATAGCATTTTTCTTCACAATTGCATAAACCTTTATGGGAAAGAGTTTTATCATTATAGTAAAATTTACATTGTATTCCGGGATAAGAACATGGATCATAAATAGGTTGTAAATTATATTTAAATTTTAAAATTTTTGATAAGGCATTTCTATTTATATAAAATCCACATGAGAAATTAGAATTTATTAAAACATTTTGTATATTATTTTTATCATATATTATTTCTTTTTCAATATTTAGTGATTTATAAACATCTTGTAGAACATTACATAGTTTATTTAATGAAATAATAAGTAGTTTTTCTTCTCTAATTCCTGGTATTTCTAATTTGCCAGTATTAAAAATTTTTATATGAACTTCTTTAAAAGAATTATTGTATTTTACTCTCATAATAACAGCAAAACAATTATAAAAAGCACCTTTTTTCTTTTGACGATAACTATATAAATCTTTTTGACATAATCCTATATCAATTTTTCTAACATCTTTGTATTTTTTTTCACTTTTTAAATTTTTTAGTATTGTAATATCAACATTTTTTATTTTATTAATAATATTATCTATATTTTCACTTTCTTTTTCATTAATACAATTAATTTTTATGGATTTTTTTAAGATTCCAGCATTGGGCAAAGAATAATCTAAAACAGGCAATTTCCAAAAAACATCATGTAGATTTATAGTTGTATTTAAATAAGCTATTTTTGTTTTTGTTGAAATATAAATATCTGTAACATTTTTGGCTATTTCTTCTTTAGTTAATTCATTACGTTTTTCTTGTTTTTCTACATTATTATTTTTTGTAAAGTTTAGCCATTCTTGATCTAATGGTGTTAATGACATTAATATAGTTAATAAAATAAATTATTTTTTAAATCGATTTTATTTTTTCTTATTTTGTTATATATAAATGGAAAATTCAATTTCATTTAGCAATTCTTATGATAATTTGAAGACAAAATTTAATAAACAAAAAAAAAATGCATTAAAGGAAATCTTTAATGAGTATAGCTTAAAAAGAAATAATTTTAATCCAACTGGAACCTCCCCTAACAAATTTGTAGATAAATTACAATTACGTATGAAACTATATTACAATGATATGAAATTTTGCTCTAAATAGAATATAGCATAATTTAAAAGATATTCTTCTCTTACACACGAATTATGCATTATATATTCAATAAAATCTATCCAGTTTTTTGATTTTATAATATTTTCTTTGTTTATTAAATAATTAATAAATTTCATTAAGAATATTTTTAATTGAATATTATAATAAATACATTTTTCTTTGATATATTCATTAATATTAGATGTTTTATTTTTAATTTTTAAAAGTAAATCTTCCCAAAATTTATCTTCTATTATATATGTGTTTAATCCTCCATGATTATGATTAGATTGTATAAAATTAATCATACTTCTTATGTCTGACTTAAAATATTCCTGTATGGCTTTAATTTGTATATTTTTTATTTTTATCTTTTCTTGATTTGTTATTTTTTTTAAAAAGTTAAAAATATCTTTTTTTGGTAATTGACAAAATCTTAATCTAACAAATTCATTTTGTAAAGATACATCTATACGACTAATATAATTACAAATCAAACAAAATCGTATATCTTTAGAATATTGTTGTATTAAATATCTTAATGCTTGTTGTGCGTTTTTAGTCATATAATCAACTTCATCTAATATTACAAATTTCATTCCGGGACCAAATAATGTTTTGGTATTTACAAAATTATTAATTTGGTTTCGAATAATATCTATTCCGCGATCATCGGATGCGTTTAAATGTATTTTCAAACCTTTTCTTTTTTGATTATATTTTTCTTGGTATTTGTTTATAAGGTTTATAATTGTTGTTGTTTTTCCTGTTCCTGGAGGTCCATAAAATAATAAATTTGGAAAATTATTTGTTTTTATAATATTTGTTAAAAGCAATTTATTAGTATCTTCTAATACAATGTCTTCAAATTTTGTTGGTCTATATTTTTCTACCCATGGGCTATGAATCATTAATACTAATAATAGTTTTTAATTTTTAAATAATTATATAGTATATATATTAATGTCAGAAGTAGATACTTTCCAAGAATTAAATATAGATGATCAATATAAAAAAGGTGTTGTTTATACATTTGGACGGTTTAATCCATTTACAAAAGGTCATAATAATCTAGTAAATACTATAAAAAAAACAGCAAATAAATTGGAGAAAAAATCTAGTATAAAATATGATAAAATAATATTTGTTTCAAACCCAAAACCTCCACCCTTACCGGATTTAAAAACAATACAAAAAATAAAAAAAAGCGCGAAATTCACTCCATCAAATTTAAATCGCAACCCGTTTAATGTATATGAAAAAGTTTATTGGATGGAAAAAATTGCACCAAAAGATATAAATATAATAAATACAGCTACAAAGAATATTAAAAATTGGGACGATGCTTTTAATTGGTTAAAATCCGAAGGTTATAAAGATATTCATATGGTTATAGGTACAGATAGATATAGTCAATTAAAGGGGAATACAAAAAAACTGAAATCATGGAATAAAGAAAAAGATATAAAATTTAGTTTAGTTGAAAGTAAAAGATTGGAAGATAATCCAAAAAATTTATACAAAGATTTTGAAAAATTAACAAAAAAAGAAAAAGCAACAATAAAAAGTGTATATAGCGATAAAGAAATATCAGCAACAAGAATGAGAGCTGCTGCTGCTTCACACACTCCGGGTAAAAATGATATTGGTAAAAAAATATTTCGAATTGGAGTTGGACCACAATTATCTGACACAAATATGGAACAATTGATTACGGCATTAAAAAAAAAGATGTATTTAAATCCAAAAAAAGCGTATGTTGATACAGTAAATGAGGGTGTATCAAAGAATACTAGAAGTAAAATAAAGAAAAGTAAAAAGACTACTACTAGAAAAACACCTAGTAAAAAAAAAGCTACTACAAGAAAAACGCCTAGTAAAAAAAAGACTACTACTAGAAAAACGCCTATTAAAAAAAAAGCTACTACAAGAAAAACGCCTAGTAAAAAAAAGACTACTGTAAGAAAAACACCTAGTAAAAAAAAGACTACTGTAAGAAAAACACCTAGTAAAAAAAAGACTACTAGAAAGGTTACTACATTAAGAAGAAGTTCGAGGTTAAAAAATAAGACAAAGAAAAATGTTTTTAAAAGTGATTTATCTGTAATTGTAGAAGAATAAAATTGATTTAAAATAATAAAATTATATTATTTTAAATATGGAATTTTTAAAAATAAAATCAGAAGAAGCTGGATATCTTAAAGTAATATTAGGACCTATGTTTTCAGGAAAAACCAGCGAATTGATAAGGATATATCGTAGATATATGGGTGCCGATGTTAAAAATTGTTGTGTGATCAATCATATTATAGATACAAGATATGATAGTGAGAAAATGAGTTCACATAATAAAGATATGATAAATTCATTTAACTATACGTATTTAAAAGATTGTTTAACTCATGTAACAGATTATAGTGTGTTTTTAATAAATGAGGGACAATTCTTTCCTGATTTGATAGATACAGTTCATGTATTAGTTAATATGCATAAAAAATCGGTATATGTTTGTGGTTTAGATGGTGATTTTAAAAGAAATGAATTTGGAAAAGATAGTAATACATCTAATATACTACAACTTATACCAAATTGTGATGATGTAGTCAAATTAAAAGCTATTTGTAAAAAATGTAAAAAAAAAGATGCCATATTTACACATAGGTTATCAAATGAATCAAAACAAACTGTAGTAGGTAGTGATAATTATACATCATATTGTAGGCATTGTTATAATTTGGTGAATGCTTTTAGTCCTCCATCTAAACCTAATATAAAACATTTGAAAAATTAAACTTCAAGATTTGATGTATTTTCTATAGTGCTTTTTTTAAAGCAAAATAGTTTATCATAATATATTTTTGCCATAAACAGATAAAAATATTGTAAAAAACAAATTGCATCACAAACTAATAAAGGCATATTATAATTATCTAATATTGAATATGACATCCAAACAATACATTGTGACATAACTAATATTGTCATTATCAATGATAAATCTTTAGTTTTTTTTGTAGTATAAGTCTGATACATTTGAGGAACAACTCCAATAACAGTCATGAAAGTTGCTACATATCCTACAATTAATTTTTCTGTCATTATATATATAAAAGATTAATATATATATATAAAGTATTTAAAACAAAAAAAGTATTTGAACTTATAAATGCCACCAAAGAAAAAAGCTTCTGACCCGAATGCGCCCAAAAAAAAACGAGGTAGAAAACCTAAAAACAAAAAAATAACAGATAAAGAAAAACCACCACCTAAGAAGAGAGGTAGAAAACCTAAAGGAGGAAAAATTATAAACAAAGAAGATTTAAATTTAAAAAAAAATGAAAAAATTGAACATAATATTATATTGCATTTAAAATGTAATAGTAAAGACTTAATAGAACAAAATACAATGTTAAATATTACCGATTATGACCCAAATTTAAATGACCCAACGGCTCATAGTTTCAACAATTCAAAATTAACTAATTTAATGTATGAAAATTTTAAATCAAACGAAGAAGCCACTAACGTAATAATAAAACATGAAACAACTGAAAATGAGAGTAAAGATGAAGAAGAAGAAACATCCATGAAAGAAATTTGGTTGAAATTAGATCATTTGAAAAAAAAGTTGAAAAACAATAATGTATCTGATAAAAAATCAGCATGCTTTTGGTGCACATGTAGTTTTGATAATCCAGCAGTATATATTCCTAGTAAATATGAAAACAATAGTTATGAAGTTTATGGTTGTTTTTGTAGTCCTCAATGCGCTGTTTCTTATTTAAAAAATCAAAACATTGATACATCTACTTTGTGGGAAAGATATAGTTTATTAAATAATATATATACAAAAATATATAATTATACAAATAATATCAAACCTGCGCCTAATCCATTTTATACGTTAGATAAGTATTATGGTAATTTGTCTATACAAGAATATAGGAAATTGTTGAAAAATGAAAGAATGTATATGATAGTAGATAAACTAATGACCAAAATATTACCAGAATTATATGAAGAAAATAACGAAGTTCCTAATATATATGGTAATTTATTAATAAAACAACAAAAGAAATCTAATAATGAATATAGATTAAAAAGAAAGAAAACAAATCATACAAAAAGTCAATTATTGGAATCTAATTTTAATTTTTGTTGATCTGCGGTTTTTTGAATTTCATTCATAAGATTACGAATTTCTGTCATTACCATTTGATTTGTAGATTTTTGTTTTTTTTGTTTCGGTTTTTGAAAATTAGGATTTAAATATTCACGTATAACATTTATGTGATTATTATCCCATTGTTTTAATTTTTCTAAAGCAATTTCTTTAGAATAATTAGTTTGATTCATTACTAATTTTAAATTAGAAGACATGGTTGAATTATCAGTCATTTTATAAAAAATATATAAAATAAAAAATAATATTAAACGGATAACAATATTATAAAATAATGAGCGAGCTAAATGAAATTATTGCTGAAATGAGTAATAATATTACAGAGGTATTATCGAATTCTTTGAAAAAAATATTACAAAGAGAAGAAAATACAAAAAATTGTTTATTAAATATTCCTCAAATTAAGGACATAGTAAAACACAACGAATTGTTAAAAAAATATGTTGAAAAATTGGAATTAGAAAAAGGGATGTTGTTGAAAGAAAATGAGAAATTACAAAAAATATTAGAATGTTATGGTGAAAAATTTAATGTATCAGAAAGGGCAAATAATATTAAAAATATATCATTAGATGTTTCTGAAAAAAACGATGATTTATGTCAAATAAATATGGATGTTATAAAAGAATCAAAAAATTTAAAAAATAATAAAGTTATAAAACTTGCTAATTTATGGCAATATGAAAATATGGATTTGGATAGTTCTTTATCAGAAGAAGAAATAACTGAAGACTCTGATGATGACGATGATGATGATGATGGACCAGAACCTATAATATCAGATTATTGGCAAAAACAAATAGATGAATTAAACGAAAAAAAAATTGTAAAAAAAGTTATAGTAGGTAAAAATAAAACAATAGAAGAAACTAATGATTTTATTAAAGATGAATGTGTTGTTAAGCAACTTGAAAATATTGTAACACCAAAACAAAATGAAGAAGAAGAGAAAAAAGGTGAGGAAGAAGGTGAAGAGGAAGGAGAGGAAGAAGGTGAAGAGGAAGAAGGTGAAGAGGAAGAAGGTGAAGAGGAAGAACAGGAAGAAGGTGAAGAGGAAGAAGAGGAAGAACAGGAAGAAGGTGAAGAGGAAGAACAGGAAGAAGGTGAAGAGGAAGAAGAGGAAGAACAGGAAGAAGGTGAAGAGGAAGAAGGAGCAGAAGAAGGTAAGGAAGAAGTAGAAGAAGAGGAAGAGGAAGAGGAAGAAGGTGAAGAGGAAGAAGAGGAAGAAGGTGAAGAGGAAGAAGAGGAAGAAGGCGAAGAAGAAGAGGAAGAAGTAGAAGAAGAATCAGACGAAGAAATTGAATTAAACGAGATAGAACTCAAACTACCAAAACATTTAAAAAATTCAGGTATTTATGATGAAAAAACAAAATTAACATCATGTTATGTAGATAACGAAGAAACAGTTTATGAATGGTTGGACGATGATGAAGTTGGTCAAATTATAGGGAAATTAAAAGATGGTATTTTTTTCGAATGTTAATATAAATGATATTTTCTGGATTGTGTCCTCCCGCATTAATTTATTTGATTTATTCTGTTGTTCAAATAGGTATAGATATTATTAAAGGATTTTATAATACAGCATTTGTAAAAGTTTGGGTAGCTTTTATTTTTACCATATTATTAAATTATTTATGTCAATCTGGTTTAGGAATAATTTCATGGATAATTATATTTATTCCTTTTGTTCTTATGACGGTAATTGTATCTGTTTTATTATTTTCTTTTGGTTTAAATCCGGATAGTGGCAAATTATTAGTTCATTCACCTAATCAAGGAACTAGAACGGTTGGTGGTGATAAAAAAGAAAAGAAAAAAGATGAAAATAGCTATGGTATAGACTTATCGGGTGTAGAACAAGATGCTGATCAATTATTAATACAACAAAGTTGTGAAAGTGGTAAAAATAAAGATCGTAAATATTGCGCTTATACAGAATTGGTAAAAGACTCAGATAAAAGAAAAAGAAGATATGTAAATAAAATAAGAGATGAATTAATAAAAATAGATACAGATAAGGCAAGTCAATTTATGAATCAATGTGAATCTTGTATAAGTGAAAAAACAGATTTAGGATTTGAAGATTGTTTAATAAAAAAAACAAATGAAACGGCAGATACATTAAGTGTTGAAAATAAGAAAACATTTTTAGACAAATTAAAAGAAAAACAATTAATTTAATAATGATTTAAAATTATATTATCTATTTTTTACATAATATAATGTTTTTTTATTTCCTAGTAAGCAGTTTAGGAGCAGGATTTTTATATTATAATAAAGATTATTGTAAAAAAATAGCCATGAACATTTTATGGAATACTACTAGAAAATACCACGAATACTCTATATATTTAGAAGAATTAAGAGCAGAAAATCAAAAACTACAACCTACTTTAATAGAAATGGTTGATAAATATTCTTTATATGTAAAACAATATAATATTAATAGAAAAACCCAAATATGCATGCGCATCGAGGATTATGAAAATTTAGAAGGAACATTGGATTTTTTAGTGAAAAATAATTTATATAAAACCATTAAAAAATCGAAATCTTTGAATTCAGAAGATTTATTAAAAGAAGATTTTGATAAAGCGGAAAATATATTTATTAGTATTGAAATAAATTTAAACTCTAAAAATATAGATATTACAAATGACATGAAACCGTTTTATATTATAAACAATACTATTCTAGATAAAACATTTGTAGAATGGTTTTTAAAAACGGAAAAACATATAGATTTGAAAGATGAAGAATATGTAATTAGTCTAATAGATAATAATGTGAATATGATAGATTTAAAAAAAGATCAATATATTTTTATAAAAAACAAAACGGAATATAGTATTGAAACAAAAAAATAAATATTTAAAAAAATGTATATAAATAAAATCGACATAAATTATATCATAATGGAGAACGCTAAACCGATGGAAGATAATTGTGTTACCCAAGAAATGCATTTGCTAAGTGATAAATGGGTTCTTTGGGCTCATTTACCACATGATACAGACTGGTCTCTAGATAGTTATATTAAGATAATTACTCTAGACAACGTAGAAAAAATAATATCGTTAATTAACACTATTCCGGAAAAATTGATTAAAAATTGTATGTTATTTTTAATGAGAGAAGGAATTAATCCAACATGGGAAGATAAGCGCAATTGTAAAGGAGGTTGTTTTTCATTTAAAGTAGTAAATAAACATGTAGTAAATGTATGGAATACTTTATTACAAGTTATAACAGGAGAAACTATATCATCAAATAATGATTTTATAAAAAAAGTGAATGGTATAACTATTTCACCAAAAAAGGCTTTTTGTATATTAAAAATTTGGATGAGCGACGTAGAATATCAAAATCCAAAATTGATCGTTCCTATTGAAGGACTAGCTATGCACGGTTGTTTATTTAAAAAACATAAACCAGAATATAAATAATTTTATAATTTACTATAAAATTATTTTACACTATATCACATATAGAACTGATATAATAATTAATATTTATGATTATGTGTGCTATATCATGCTGATTATAATATGGATTATTGATTTCAATAAAAAACTTTGAATAATAACATATAAATGCAACAAAATAAATACACCAACTAATTATATTATTTATATTAGTTTTGTAATTATAAAATGAAACTATTCCATATAAAAAATATATTGAAATACCAAATATATGGTGAGGAATATTATATGATGGAATAATTTTATTATTATTAAAATCATATATTTTTTCATATTTTTTTCTAAAAATTTGATATATAATTAAAAAATAACACATTGTTAATGCGTAATTAACAAAATTTGTATATAAAGAAGTAGTAAGAAGAAGTAATCTAGAAAAAATAATGGATTGAATAGAAATATAATCTAATTTCGAATAAAATATCTCATCTTTGATATCGTTGTTTAACAAATCATTACAATGCAATTTATGTGATGCATATGTGTTTAAAAGCATAGACAAACCGTAAAAATAATATAACCATTTTAGATCTGAGCTAGAAGTATATAAAATATACATTACAAAACTACATTGAATTATATAATATTTCATTAAAATGTGTTGTATGAAACCACGATATTTTGGTCGAACCTCTTTATTAAGTAAATAGGGTCTTCTAATTTCCATAAACCATATTCTCGATTCTAATTCGCATTTCTTTATCAATTTATATCCCCACCAAATATGCATTGTAAGAGCCAGCCACCATAAAGGTGTTGTTTTATACATTTGCACATTATGCGTTTTAAATCTTTCTTGAAAAAATAATACAACATTAAAAAAATAAAAAATTCTAAAAATAATCCATGTTCTAGCAAAAATTATTGTATTTTTAGTTCTAGGAAATATTTTAAAAATACATTTTGGAATACATGGAACTTCGATTAAATAAACAAATGTCCCATATATAGATGAATTGGTATAAAGTGCCAAAGAAGAAATTCCTACCCAAACTATATGATGAAAAATTGTAATTTTTGTAAAATATGTATTATAATCTTTATAACATAAAATAAAATCAGTAATAGTTCCTGCCATATAAAACTTTAAAAGATTATCACTTAAATTCGTATATCCCTTATCCAATAAATTATTATCTTGATAAACATCAATGAAAGTTTTTAACGAACCTACTACCAAAACTACAGACCACATTAATTCAACAATATGTGCTTTTTGCTTTTCGTTTAATTTCACAGAATAATTAATTAAATTATAACAACCAAAAAACAAAAACATAAATGATAAAATCATTTGCATTTCATAAAATACTTTTTTCTGTTTAAATAAGTTTAATATATTTTATGATACTATATTAATACTATGATGCTGTTCAAGATATTATTATTTATGTTATACATATTTAACACGACATCGACATTAACTAAATCCTGTTCTGGACACGACGGTTGTAAAAACGAAGAATGGATTGGTTCATATGAAATTACTTGTAATGGTGGCGAAAGAATTTGTCATAATACAGTATTAAAATGTGGTAGAGATAATTGTAAAATTATAGTAAAAGGTAGCGATCATGATGCATACCAAAATAGCATTGTTTATGCACAAAATATAAAGAAGGGAAGTGGATTTACATTAAATTGTAAAGCATCAGGACAGAGAAAATGTAAAAATAATATTATTTATTGTCCAAGGGAAATTGGAACAGAATGTATATGTAAAAATTGTGATTCTAGCACTATTATGTATTATAAATATGGAACATATTATTCTAGTGGTGGCGCATCAATAAAAAGATACTGGGATGAACCAATTGTTTGTGATGGAAGGTTAGAGTGTGAACGAGATGAAATAACAAAGACTTTGGATTATAGTACGACTCCTAGTTACCATTATTTGTATAATGGGTATCCGTCTGTAACAACTACATATAATTTTAATTTATATAAAGATAAATACGGAAATAATATTGATTTTTCAATGATAATTGGAGAAGACTATAAATCATGGTCATATCAATCATTACCGGGTCAAACTCCCTCTTATACATATAAACTTATAAACTATAGCGATGTTTATGGAATGATGGGTAGAGTTTGTAGAAGACGAATGATGCCGGATGGTATAAATTATTATTATTATAAGGGCAAATGTCACGATTATAAATATGGGGACCCTTATGAAGGATTTTGGGTATTAGGTGAGCCAGCACAGAGTTGTTCTGATGCTTGTATAAATTATAATATGACGTGTGATAAACAACAACATCTCGCTCATTTACCTGAATTAGAAGGTCCAGATTTTGGAGGAATACTTCATAGATTTAACGCTACATGTGATAGTTATACTAATGAATGGATACACGGTAAAAGAACACCAGTTTATAATGCTTTAACAAGACAATGTGTATTATCTAATTCTACAAGAACTGGTAAGAATTGGTATTGTGATGAACCTCCATGGACTAATGGAGCCGTTGATGAAGATAAAAGAAGATTATGTTGGTGTTCTCCTATAATATTTAAACCACAAAAAGTTTGTGATGTAAATAGAACAAGATGGATTAACACTACTAGATGGATTAATGCCACTAGATGGATAAACACTACAAGATGGATTAACACTACTAGATGGATTAACACTACTCGATGGGTCAACACTACAAGATGGATAAACACTACTAGATGGATTAACACTACTAGATGGATTAACACTACTCGATGGGTCAACACTACTAGATGGATTGATAAAGAAAAAATAAAATGGATAAACAGAACTAGATGGATAAATTTAACAAATTTAGTTAATAAACATGACACAAATTGTATAAATAAAACAAATATTAATTGGATCAATAAAACAAATATAATAAATTTAAAAAAGATTATAGAAAAGATTAATTGGATTAATAAAACAAAGATTAATTGGATTAATAAAACAAAGATTAATTGGATTAATAAAACAAGGATTAATTGGATTAATAAAACAAAGATTAATTGGATTAATAAAACAAGATGGATAAATAACACCAGATTTATTAATAAAACTAATTTAAATCAAATAAATGAAACAATATGGAATAATAAATCAATTTGGATTAAAAACAACAATGATACAATTATAATTCGAAAAATATCGGATCTAGAAAATGATAACAATAAAAAAAATAAAACAGGATTACATATAGATTTCAATAATATACTCGTATTAGGTGGATTTACTATAGGTGGTTTTATTCTATTTTGTATAACATTTTATATAGCATGGAAATGTTGGTTAAGAGATAAATTAGAAGAAACGCTTATATACTATTGTTTTGGTGATTGGGGAGAGAAATTTATGGACGTTATGGAAATAATGGGGTTTATTGAAGAATGGCGAGAAAAAAGAGATAAAAGACAAGACGAAGAAGAGTATTATGGATTAACACCTGAACAAATAGCTGTTTGTAAGGAAGCAAAGTATATAAATAAAATAAAATATGAAGAGGCTTTAAAAATAAGATGGGAGGAAATAGCAAAACACGCTATAAGACCACGTGACGAATATCATAAAAATCTATTAAAAAATGTAACAAATGGAAAAGATGACAAAAATGAGGAAGAAATGGAAGAAGAAAATTATGTTATAAAAATATCACCCGGAACACCAAGAAGAAGACGTAGAAGTGTTAAAATTTAATTTATAGTTTTTGAAACAGTAGCTATTTGATAATTATCATAAGGATTAACAACTATTATATGAACATCGTCATATATAATTGGTTTTACTTTAATTTTTTTATCGAGTTTTTCTTTGTATCTTTTTAATCGTCTTTTAAAATTAAAACAACATATAAAACAACTATCTGCTATACAATCGCATACATGTATAAGACAATTGCATAATTCAATAGGCCATGGTTCTCTACGTCTTCTAGGACAAAAACACGGCGAAAATATTTTATATAAACATAACCAAATAAAATCTATTATTCTACAGGAAATAGCACATATTAATAATAAAAGTATTATGGTCATTATCCCTAATAACGCTTCGGCAAAGAAATTACCCATTTTTATGTATTTTGTTATTTACAATAGTAATTGTATAGTTATTCATTCGATTTTATAAAATTAATTCTTAATACATATTATATGTTAGAATTTTTAAATATAATAGCTAGAGGATATCCAATGATTATTATTATTATTGTTTTAGGTCATTTTATAGGAACAAAGAATCCTGAATCATTGTATTTATTAGTGTGGTTAATTATTGTAGAGAGAATAAATCAACTTTTTAAATTAATAGTTAAATATATTTTTGGTAAAAAAGAAATCCCTTTATTGGGTAAAGGAGAAAGACCTGAGGAAGCCAAAAATTGTGGTTATATAGCGAATGGTAAAAAACCTGTGTCATATGGTATGCCATCTGGTCATTCTCATACAGCAGCTTTTTTTTCAGTATATAGTATTTTAGTAATAAAAACCCATCCTATTTCAGAAGGAATTAAAACAAGTCTAGCAATTATACTCACAGCCTTAGCATTTTGGATTATGTATAGTCGAACAATATTTAAATGTCATACCGTTCAACAAGTTTTAATGGGTGGAATATTAGGTTCAATTTTTGGTGTTATTGCTTTTAATTTAAAAAATATTGTATTACAAAAAATAAAATAAAATCCATATATTTTAAATGGAATATATGGATCTACCAATTGATTTATTATTAATTATTTACTCTTTTGTAGGAAATAATTTTATAGTAAATAAAAATATTCACAATGCTTTAATAGAATATAGAAATTTCTTTTTTAATTCACCAGTTAGAATATATTATAGATTAGCACAATGGAAATATGTAGGGGAACCAAATAGAACAATAATAAATCGTTTAACAAATAAATTAAGACCTAGTTTGAAGGTTCATCATAAAACATATGTTGATGTTTCAAATGTTCCTATAGGTTTTGTGAAAGATAATGGTAATATTATACCATCAAGTGAAATAGAAGAAAAAGTAGTTCCGCATATGCAAATAATAGAAAGAAGAGAAAGAGTATATGTTTATTCAAAAATTAGCACGTGGAATATATATCAATGTTGGACAAAAACAATAAAAAAAGCGAAAAACTACAGTAATTTATGGATTTCACGTAAAAATTTAAATAGATTAATAATTCCGTATAATATAAATGGAAAAATCACCAAAAGATGATAGAGATTTATTTGCTGAAAATATATATAATCCTAATTTATCAGTTCCAAAAACATTAGATTTAAGAAATTTAATGAATAAAGTGCGAAATCAAGGAGATACTCCAAAATGTGGAGCATTTTCGGCTTCGGCTATTAAAGAATGGCAGGAAAAAAAAGAAATAGGATTTCATGGATTATTTTCAGTAGATTATATTTACAACAAAAGAATAGAAAAAGATAAAGAGGGAATGTATGCTAGAAATGTAATGAAAATATTACATAAGTATGGTTCAATTCCGGAAACATCTTACTGTGGCGATGTTAGTGATGATATAATGGCGGGTGGATTTAAAATTAAAGGATATGCACAAGTAAAAACAATTTTAGAATGTAAAAAAGCTTTATTGAAGAATGGTCCGTGTTTAATTTCATTTCCAACATATAACAAAAAAGAGAAAATATGGGATCCTAGTGGTGGTGAATTTAGTGGTGGTCATGCTATGGTAATAGTTGGATATACAAAAGATAGTTTTATAATAAGAAATTCATGGGGTAAATTATGGAATGATGAAGGTCATTGTTATTATCCATTTAATGAATGGGGGGCACATTGGGAAGTATGGACATGTATAGACGATGAAAGTCCAAAAATATCAAAAATGGCTAATTGTATAGCTGGATTTCAAAAATGTTTTGGAAGATAATATTAAGTTTAATTTAATTTAATATTAACTAAATAATTACTTCGGTTTATTTAAATTTAATTAAAATTCTAGAGAAGGTTTTGCTTAATAACATCACAATTAAAAGAATAATAGTATGCGGAATTAAATATTTCAATATACTTTCTTCTCTAAGATAACTTAAATGAAAATCTAAAATAAGCAATATAAACATACCCCATGCAAAAGGCCAATATAAATTTTTAAAATATGTCATATCTTTTGAAAACATAAACGGAATTAGAAAAGATATTACTATGGCAGCCTTTGTTAATAATAGAGAAACTAATGAATATAAAGGATTTATTGAGTCGTCATCTACTTTTTCTGCTTTTTTTGATATATATAAACCGTATGCTTCTGAAAATCCATCAGAAATAGCCAAGGAAATAATTGCAACTATAATATATATATAATTATTAGTTGTCTGTGATATACCTGCTAATAATCCGGTTGTTGTAATAACGCCACTATTTAATCCAAAAAACAATCCTTGTCTTATAGAATCTGGTAATTTAGTTATATAATGCATTAATAAATGAATATATTTTATTTTATTTTCTCTCCCCAAAATCAATTTATGAGCAAATTTGAAATCGAACAGAAATTTATTAGAATGTTAAATGTTTAATATAATGAGTTCATTAGTTGTAAAACACAAAGGTAAAATATGGTTGAGACGACAAATTCCGTCCTATACAAATAATGGTAAAAATTATGGTTATCCAGATTGTTGTATAAAGGAATTTTCAGAGAACGCTTTTAAAGTTAAATCTCCTGAACGCAATGTTTGTTTTATAGCGGCTGAGAATTCAGGATTTGTTCCGTGTTATTATCATTCTTGTCAAATTCTTAACAATGAAATTAAAATAACAGATTTGATAAACAATCGTGTATGTGAAAAACCTTTTAAACTAGCCAAAAGAGGAGAACGTTGGGAGATCAAAATGGCTGTTCAAGCATTATTGATGTTAAAAAATAAAAAATAATTATTTCAAAGTATTAATTCGATTTGTAGAATTAGTATGATTTTTTTTACCGATCCCAAAACTAGGATCTAAATTTATAAAATCGACTTAAAGAAATCCTAATTTATTATAATATAATATGTCGTCATTATGTCAAGAAGACACTTTAATTTACTCCACACTGGATTTCTCTTCTCCTATTATCCATAGTAAAACGCAAGAAGAATTGATAAGAATCGCTGTTGAACAAGCTATGAAAAAAGAAAGAAAAAAGATAAGAAAAGAAGAAAGGGAAAGAATGCAGTGGCAATCGATTGACCGTGGTCATTATACTCGTAATCCTGAAGATTATAAGATTAGTTTTGGTATGAATAAAAAAGGCCCACAGCTTAATTCTAAAACAAACATTGCTTTACGGTCTATATCAAAAATGCACCAAACGCATAAAATTAATTATCCAAATACAAAATTAATATCGATTGTATTTACAAATAATTCTTTATTGGAGGGGGCACAATGGCAGTCTAGAACGGCAGCTACATTTAAAGGAACAGATATTGTATGTCAGAGACTGGCATCAGATTCTATTGAAAAAGAAAAAGATTTTAGTAAAGCGTCTCAATTAATAGCAGCTTTTTATACATATTCTGGTTCTTCCAAAAGAGAACACTTAGGTGATATTTTAATTATGTGTAATCATCCAACTCGTATTAATGATATATCAACGTTAATTGATGTTTGTGCTGGAAATGGTGAATCTGAAAGAAATGGAACAGAATTCAGATTTAATATATTCTTTGATGAATACGATAAACCAAAATTACGTTATCTAATGATGAAATTCATAAAAAAAATGTACAGTAAAAATTTAACATATATGATTAATCATATACAACTTATAAGTGGAACAACCCCATCGGAAATAATTAGAGATTTAAAAAAAATAGCACCAGAGGCAGCTAAGATGTTAAATATTCAAAAATGTTTTAAAGAAGAAGGGGATGAATTAAGTGATTACCGAACAATTCTTACACAAGAGTATATTGAGCATGAAGGACCAGAGGCTGCTGTAGATTATGTTAGAAGTTTAGATGAAAAATATTTTGAAAAAGGAAAAATATATTTCATTCCATCTCATTGGTACACTAAAAAACAAGAAGAATTTACTCAATTAAAAGTGTTTAAAGAAAGAGGATATTGGATTTTAATAATAAATGGAAAAAATAAAGAATTAAGAAGTCCTCTTGGTGAGATACAAAAAATTAATTTAAAAAAGAAAGATAAAAATGGTAATAGACAAGAACTCTATAATATATTGTCTAAATGGAGAAATGAAAATCCTAATGCGGGATTAGTTATTACTGGTAATGATTGTATTGAAAGAGGTTTAACATTTCTTACAAATGGTTTTGATTTCGATTATATGATTATCTCAAATTATTTTAGAAATAATTTATATAAATTAGTCCAAATTGGAGGTAGAGGTCAAGGAAAAAGCGAATATGTAAATGATTTTAAAATTATAATGCCTCAAGCATTATATGACCGAATGAAAAAATATATTGAAGATGATGAAAAACTTACTAACGCTGAGCATGATTACTACGACGAAGATCTATTAGCAAACATTGGTAAAGAAGACCCATTTTTAATGATTCACGTTCATTCAGAATTATCTATTGACGCGCTTGCAAGATGGATAAATTTAAATTTAAAAAATAAAAATAAAAAACCGGCACGTATGGCAAAATCTTTGTGGAAAAAAAAAGAAACTGACGAGAATGGTTTTATTAAACATAAGTTTGGAGAATACGGAGAAAAAGTATGGTCTGAAGAAGAAGCTTTAAAAGTAAGAGGAGGACTTTCAGAGGATTCTCATAGAATATTTCCATGTTATACAAATTTACAAGATAGAAACAGTTTAAAATGGTATGTATTCTATAACGATGGAACAGAAAATGAAAATTAGAATAAATTTATAATAAACAATTTTATTATAAATTATGAACTAGGTAACGGCGCCAAACATAGTTTGATTTCACCCAAACTAGCCACCGCATATCTTACAATAAGAGGAAGATCATTTTCCAAATAAATTTCAATACTTTGACACAAATTAGTGCATTTAATAAAATAACCCAAATTTTTTAATGAAAATTCACCCTGAATAACTTTTGAATTATCAGGTTTCTGTGTAAATTCCATATTACCATCACATTCAGACCTAGTAATCTTTGCTCTAGCCCATGTTCCAATACATTCAAATATAAGTTCTTCGCCCACAGACTTAATTTCCAATCTTTCCGAAATATTTGAAAGATCTCTGATAATTTTCTGAAAATCACTAGAAGGCAAATTAATAATACTAGAAAACTTAACATCTGGTAATTCTAATTCTTCTTCATCAGGTTCAATCAATTTTAACTTTTGTTCTTTACATTGTTTAATATCTCCATTTTCAAATTTCAATCCCAAGTTATCAACAATGCCATCAGTATATTCAGATTCATCGATATATATTGTTAGTGTATCATCATTATCTATTGAATTAATTAGTTTAAATAAATGAAACATATTAACACCTATAATTATCTTTGGATACTTACAATAATAATGTTCGAACTTGTTAGCATCCAAAAACAAATGTGCAAGGATGGTATGAGATTTATCCATATTAATAATTCTAATACCATCTTCTCTAAAAGTAATATTAGTTTCTAGTAATATATCTTTTAAAGCTGTCATCAGCGTTCTAAAAGGAGCAATTTGAACTGTTTTAATTTCTAATACTTTATTACTGTTTGAAGAATTCATATATAATTTAAAATAGTAAAATCTTTAAATACTTATGAGAAATATAACAAAAAAAAATAAATTAAAGCTATAATTTGGAGTATATATAATGAATAAGATTATTGAAAAATTTAAAATAATTATGTCAGAGTATGAAGACGATAAAGACATAATAAAAAAACTGGAAAAACATGTATTAATAGATATTCCAGAATTAATAATGAATTGGAAAAAACAAGAAGAAGAATTAAACAAAATTAGTATATTAAAAAATAATTACATTACAGACTTTTTAATGCGAGACAATGAACAATATTTTTATCATAAAAATGAAAATGAAAAACCTTGTTATTATATAAAATATGACGGTATTAATTATATATTAGAAGATGAGGATTCAATATGGCATAAAATAATAATGGAAATTCAAACACGATATGAATCAAGTTCTTTTGCCAATTATAAACATTCTGTTGCTGAAGAAATAATAGAACAAATAAATAATAATGATTTGATGACAACTATACCAGAATCAATAACCATACAAAATATAATAAGTTTTTTATCACCAATGTTATTAAAAACCAAAGAAGAAGTAAAATATTTTTTAGCTACTTTGGGCGATTGTATATTTTCAAAAAATGAAGATATAATTTTTTATGTATCAGAATTAGCTAGAGATTTTATAACAGAAATAGAATCTTATTATAAAGATTTTTTTGGAAAACCATTATATAATAATCAATATAAATTTAAGTATCGTGGAGCAGATTATGATAAAAGTCGAATCATAATGTTTAAAAAAACAATAATAAACAAAGAAATATGGAAAAATTATATCAAAAACAATTTTTTAAATTTATTGGTAGTATCGACGCATTATTCAAATAGATATGGTAATAGTGATATCTATATATCAAAGCAATCGAATGAATTACAAAATAAAATATTTTATTTGAAAAATAATACAAAACAAGAAATAATAAATGAGTTTAAAAGTAGAATGTTGATTAGTTGTGATTTTTCCACAGAAACAATTAATGAAAAAAATATGTATTTTTTATGGAAGATATTTTGTGATAGTAAAAATATACCTGTAATTATTTATAAAAATGATTTCATTAATTTATTGAAAAATGAGTTAAGATTTGAAGAAGAACAACAGTTATTTACATTTATTAAAAGTGATTATTTGAATCCGGCTAAGAAATTTAATAAATTTTGGGAACAAGAAATGACAATGGACGAAGAAATAGATGAAGAATATGAATTGAGCGAAATTTGTGAATTATATAATATATGGTTAGAAGATGGTAAAAAACAGATAACAATAAAAGAGTATCAGTTAAAAAATTTAATATTGTATTTTCAACCAAATGTAAAATTAGAAGGTAAATATTTGTATAATTTACATTGTAGATTGTGGAATAAAAAGAAAGATATAAGTGAATGTTTAAAAAATAAGTTTAATAAAGAATTGAAGAAAGATATAACTATATTAAAAGCTTATAAATCATATTGTGCTTATGGTGATCAAAATAACTTTGTGAATATAGTTAGTAAGAGATATTTCATGAAATATATAGGTAAAATTATACCGCAACAATATATGAAAAATAATAATATATTATTGGATTATTGGAATCAATAAGGTCTTTTTTGTACTTCTGGTCGTTCCATATATGCAATTTCACCTGGTGTAGATTCTCTCCCCAAAGCTTTATTTCTTTTTGGAAATCTACCAAATTGTATAATAGTTTGTTGATGACCAGTAACATGGGGTTCCATAGATTTTAACATTTCCCATTCTATATCATTATTGGTTTTTTCAGGAATACAACCCATTCTAGATGAATAAGATGGATGGTTTTCATCTGTTAATTTGCGTTTTTGTATATCACCAAGTGGATAGTTTCCATATAATTGTTTATGTCCTCCAAAATTATATACACCTTTTTGTTGATATTTTTCATTTTCAGTATGCATAAAAGGCATAAATGCAAACATAAATTCATATCCTTTTAATTGCTTACTATAAATATCCCAACCCATTTCAACAAATATCATAACACCATTATCATTTTTAAAAGCATCTCCTTTACCTCTATAAATGTGGCGACTGAATTGATCCATTAAGATAATATGAGCAACATAACTATCTTTACTAACCAACCAACCAAAACCTTTTCCGTGTTCAGCTTCTTTTAACAAATCACCAAACTTTTCCTTAATTTCTTCATCATAATCTTGACTTTTCATAAACCATTTATCGAAATCTGCTGTATATAGTCCTTTTGAAAACCAGTAATCTAAAACCTCTTTTGCTCTTGAAATATCCATTATACTAATAATAATATGATTAGTTTTATATTATTATTTAATCGATTTAATATTTATTCATTTTGCTTTTTCAGAAGACCTGTTTTTTACAAAGTCTTTAAACTTTTTTGTAGATTGAAAAGTCATTTTTGATACGGTTCCACCCATTTTGAAATATTCATCATAAGCAAATCCATTATTTATAACATTAATCGAATTTGGAGCCGCTTTTGCTATATTTTTTTTAGTAAGTTCAACTTTTGTACTATCTAATACTTCATCAAATAATGATTTATTTTCTTCTAATTTTTGTTCTATATTTCCACTCATTGGTATAGTAATAAGATAACAAATCTTTAAGTATATTTTAATATCAATAAAGGTCTGAAAATATCTATTATAATAATAATATTATAGTAATATTTAAATATTATTATTTAATTTATTTTTTACATTTGACAAAACGGTTACCCTTGGCGTTTCTACATCTTCTGGTTTTTTTTCTTCCCTTTGATGATGTGCGTTTGTGGCCTTTTTTCTTCTGTGTAGCGCCGAATTTGCCTTTTTTGACAAACCAACCTTTAGCATGTAATCGTTTTAAACCTGATTTTTTACCTTTCACATGTTTTTTGCGTGAGACAATACGTCCCCATTTATTTTTAATCAAATCGCTTCTTTTCAAGCCTTTCTTTCCGTAACCAGTTTTTTGAGCAGTTCCATTCCAAACTTGAACTCTTGATCCAACTAACATTTGGTAAGATTTTCCACCTACTTGGTATTTACCGTTGCGTTTTCTAGTAGCATTAACCATTATATAATTGTAATAGAAAAAAATATAAACGCAAAAGATTATGTGCTAAATTAAATGAAATATTATGTAAAAAAAATAATACAACTGAATATATAGTATGATAAATTATAAAATAGAAAGAGATGAGATATATAATGCTAAAGAAGAAATAAAAGAATTAAATAGATTATTAGAGGAAGCAAAACACCGTTTAGAATGTAAATATAGAACTATTCGAAATAAAACATGGAGTGAATGGTTATTTGAATGGTTTGGGTATTATTAAGTACGATTAATTATAAATAAATTTTGTAATTAATTAAAATCGAAATTATATAAAGACATATTACATTATTTAACAATGGCAAGTAAAAAGAAAAATGCAAAGAGTTTAACTTCAGAGGAAAATAAATTATCGCAGCAGTATCAATCGATGACTGCTCTAGAACATATTTTAAAAAAACCTGATACTTATATTGGTGCAATCGAAAGTGATGAAATGAAAGGTTGGACAATAGAAAACGATGGATTTAAATATAAAACGATAACATGGACTCCTGGATTATATAAATGTTTTGATGAATCGATAGTTAATGCTAGAGACCATGTTATCAGAATGAGTTTATTAAAAGAAAAGAAGAAGCATCTTGTTAAAAACATAGAAATAAGTTGTAAAGATGGGATTGTTGAAATTATGAATGATGGTAATGGAATTGATATAGCAAAGCATCCTAAAGATAAATTATGGATACCTGAGATGATATTTATGCATTTAAGAACATCTACTAATTACGATGATGAAGAAAAGAAATTAGTAGGTGGTAAAAACGGTTTTGGTATTAAATTGGTATTTATATTTGCCGAATGGGGTGAAATAGAGACTGTGGATCATGTTAGAAAATTAAAATATACTCAACGTGTTGAAAAAAATTTAACAATCATTCATCCTCCTAAAATAACAAAATATTCGGGCAAACCATATACCAAAGTTAAATGGTTACCTGATTATAAAAAATTTGGAATGAAATCTATGACAGATGACATGTTTAGTTTGCTTAAAAAGAGAGCATATGATGTAGCAGCAGTTACTGATAAGTCTTTAAAAGTAAAACTTAATTCTAAATTAATTGATATAAAATCATTTGAACAATATGTAGATTTATATATTGGTGACAAAGAATCGATGCCTAGAGTAAGTCAAAACGCGGACAGATGGGAATGTATAGTTTGTGTTTCGCCATTAGATGAATTTACACAGGTTAGTTTTGTAAATGGTATATCTACAGGAAAAGGAGGAAAACATGTAGAATATATTACAAATCAAATAACTAAGAAAATGATTGAATACATTAAAAGAAAAAAGAAAGTTACTGTGAAAGCAGTAACAATTAAGGAACAATTGATGGTGTTTGTAAATTGTATGATAGAAAATCCTGCTTTTGATAGTCAAACAAAAGATTATATGAATACGCCTGTTAGTAAATTTGGTTCTAAATTTGAAATTAATGATAAATTCATTGATAAATTGGCTAAAATGGGAGTAATGGATTCAGCAATTAGTTTGAATGAAGTAAAGGAAAATAAAGCTGCTAGAAAAACAGATGGTAGAAAAAGCAGAATTATAAAAGGTATTCCAAAATTAATTGATGCTAATTTAGCAGGAGGAACACGTTCTTCAGAATGTATGTTGATATTGACAGAAGGGGATTCAGCTAAATCAGGTGTTGTTTCAGGATTGACAAAAGACGATAGAAATTACATTGGTGTATTTCCATTGAGGGGTAAATTGTTAAATTCATTAAATGTTGGTCAAGAAAAAATTAATAATAATGCTGAGATAACAAATATAAAAAAAATCATGGGTTTGAGAACAGGTAAAACTTATAAAAATAAAACAGATGCTTTAAAAGATTTAAGATATGGTCAAATATGCTTTTTAACTGATCAAGATTTAGATGGGACACATATTAAAGGTTTGTGTATGAATTTATTTAGTTCTCAATGGGAAGATTTGTTTAAAATGAATAACTTTTTGGGTTACATGAATACACCTATTTTAAAAGCTAAAAAAGGTAAAAAAGAAATTAGTTTTTATAATGAAAATGATTATGAAAAATGGAAATCAAAAAATGATGATGGTAAAGGTTGGAAAGTAAAATATTATAAAGGTTTGGGGACTAGTTCAAGCACAGAATTTAAAGAATATTTTAAACATAAGAAAATTATATCATTTAAACATACTGGTGATATTTCTACGGATGCTATAGATAAAGCTTTTAATAAAAACAGAGCAGATGATAGAAAAGATTGGTTGGCAAATTATGATAAAGAACGACGATTAGCTACGGATAAAAAACAAATACCAATTGAAAATTTTATAGACGATGATTTGATTCATTTTTCGAAATATGATTGTGAAAGATCAATTCCTAATTTAATGGATGGTTGTAAAACAAGTATAAGGAAAATATTATTTTCAACATTTAAACGTAGACTAGTAAAAGAGATAAAGGTAGCACAATTGGCGGGTTATGTATCAGAACATTCAGCATATCATCATGGTGAGAAAAGCTTAATGGGTGCAATTATTGGTTTAGCTCAGGAATTTACAGGGAGCAATAATATAAATTATTTATTGCCAAATGGTCAGTTTGGAACAAGATTAGAAGGTGGTTCTGATGCGGCCAGTGAGAGATATATATATACAGCATTAAATTCGATTACTAGATACATTTATCCAGAGAGTGATGATAAAATTTTGAATTATTTAGATGATGATGGAACTCGAGTAGAACCAGACTTTTACATGCCAATTATTCCAATGATATTAGTGAATGGTGGGAAAGGTATAGGAACAGGATTTAGTTATGAGGGTTTATGTTATAATGTAAATTCAATAATAGATTATTTAAAAAATAAATTATCAAACAAACCATTAAATGAAATAGAACCATATTATGATGGATTTAAAGGCGAAGTAATAAAATTTAAAGATAAGAAAAATAGTAAATACGATAAATTTATATTTAAAGGTAAATACAAAGTTAGAGCGTCAGATACAATACAAGTTACAGAATTACCTATAGGTTTATGGACATTAAATTTTAAAGAGATATTGGATAAATTAATGGACGATAAAGATTCGAAGGGCAAAAAGAGAGTTCCAATAATAAAACATTTTAAGGATGATTGTACGGATGCTATTGTTGATTTTACAATTAAATTTACACCGGGTATATTATCAAAATTGGTAAGTAAAAAGGTTGATAATAATTTAAATTTATTAGAAAAAACGTTGAAACTATATACTACTAAGAGCACAAGTAATATGTATTTGTTTGATTCTGAACAAAAATTAAAAAAGTATGATACAATTTATGATATAATAGACTCTTACTATCCGGTAAGATATGGTGGATATAAAAAGAGGAAATCTTATATGTTACAAGATTTGAGTAGGAAAATAAGATTAGCTAGTAATAAAGCTAGATTTATTCAAGAAAATTGCGATGAAACGATAACGTTAAGAAAAAAGAAAAAGAATGACGTAATAGCTTTATTAAAAACTAGAAAATATGATATTATAGATGATGATGAAGAATATAAATATTTAAGAAGTATGACGATCGATAATTTAGAAGAAGAAAACATGTTAAAACTATTGGAAGAATGTAAGTTATTAAAACAACAATATATTAGTATAAATAAAAAAACAATTGAAATGATGTGGTTAGAAGATTTAACAAATTTAGAAAAAGAGTATGAAAAATATAAAAAAGAAAGAGTAAAAAGACTTTATGGAAAACAAGATAAAAGTAAAAAAAGTAAAAAAGGTAAAAAAGGTAAAAAAGCTTAATTATTATTGACTTAAATAGTAATGTTTAATAAAAAATTTTTTTATTAAATGTTAATTTTAAAAAAACCCTTTGAAGTAAAGTGTATTATTATGATAAGTAGATTTTGGTCTTTCTAAAGGAACTGCTAAATTACTTACATCATATTTATATTTTAAGTAAGAAGCAGCTTCGCTATGAATTTGTGGAATAGAATAATCAGCAACTAATTGATTTAAATCGGAAATCTGTCCTTGAATGTTATCAGTTAAATTAGAAGAAAACTGTAAATAAATACTTCTCATAATTATTTTTAAAGTATCTTCGTCTTGATCTCCTATAATATGCTTTCCTTTAGACAAATGATAAACGCCGGCTTTTATAGCGTTTTGTATAATTTGAATATTATCTGCTGAAAAAAAAACATTTGATAATAAACTAGGTTGTTGATTACCAATTAGAGCATTTTTATAAGTTGTGGCTTTAGGATTTGTAGGTTTTTTATTATATAAAGTATAAATTTCTCCTGTATTAGGTCCCATAATATTTATGCGTCCATTATTCATATATATTAATTGATTATAAAAAAAAAATATATAGAAATTATATATTAATGACGTTTCAAAGTACAGTTGTGAAAGTAGCAGTGTTTATATTTATTGTCTTAATGATATTAATAGGTTTAATGATGTTAAAAGCTAAACAAAATCAAACATGGCCTCCTGAAAAATCTTCTTGTCCTGACTATTGGACATATAAAGAAAATCCTACAGATGCATCGAAACCAGGTCATTGTATGAATGATAAATTTTTAGGTTCTTGTGTTAATGGTCAAGATGATTTATATTGTAAATTTCCACATCAAGAAGAATGGAGAAGTAAATACAATGATTCTACAGGAACAAAAACAGGAGGAACTGTAGGAGATAATCGTAAATGTTGTTGGGCAAAATATCATGCAAAAGTAGAATGGGATGGTATTACAAATAATAGAGCTTTATGTAAAGGTTGTGATGCAATAAATAGTGAATTAGTCGGTTAATAATAATAATAACTAATAATATTAGTATGTATTATTTAATAAATAATTTACCCGATGATTTAAAAAGGATAATATATAATTATATTTCATTGAATGTTAAAATAAGATTATCGAAAAAAATGTATATCAATAATTATGATGAATATTATGAATTTATTAAAACAAAAATTTGTAAAGGAGTTTATAGAAGATTTTCATTCAATACATATGTTGAAAAAATTATTAAAAATGACTTATCATTTTTATTTGAAAACATCATGAAAAAGGAATCACTTATTTGGGGTAAAAAAAAGAAATATAAATATAAGGGTAAAAAATATAAAAATTATATGGATTTTTTGAAAGAATTATGTCAAAAAAATGAATCAACGCGTTGTTTAAATTTAATAAAGTATTTTATTAAATAATGAATTAAATAGTATTAATAATTATTATTTAATGGAAGAATTAAACATGAATTCATTGTTAGATAGAAACAGCATTGAAATGGAATTAATACAATCATTAAATTATTTTGAAGAAAATAAGAATAATGTATTGACTAAAAGAGGAATATATATATATGGTTCTCCTGGAAGTGGGAAAAGTTATTTTGTAAAATCAGTATTAAAAAAATTAAATTATGATGTCATTAATTTTGATGCTGGAGATATAAGAAACAAAAGTGTAATCGAAACAATAACAAAACATAATATGTCAGATGTAAATATATTGAGTTTGTTTAAAAAGGTCAATAAAAAAATAGCTATTATAATGGATGAAATAGATGGTATGAATAGTGGAGATAAAGGAGGTATAAATGCTTTGATTAAATTAATACGTCCAAAAAAAACAAAAAAACAAAAAAAAGAACAAATAACAATGACCCCTATAATTTGTATAGGAAATTATCATATTGATAAAAAAATAAAAGAAATGATGAAAATTTGTACATCTATAGAAATTAAACAACCAACAAATTTACAAACAAAAAAAATAGTTACGATATTAATGCCAAATTTGGAATCAACATTGAAAGAAAACATAGTCAATTATATACAGGGCGATTTGCGTAAATTGAAATCAACTTACGATATTTACAAAACACAACATACTATTTTAAAAAACCAATTAATTAAAAATATGTTTCAAAAGAAAAATTATAATGAAGATACAAAAGAGATAACAAAAAAATTATTGAACAATTATTATCCATTAGAACAGCATAATTTGTTAATGAATGAAACAGATAGAACTAGTGTAGCATTATTATTTCATGAAAATATAATAGATTTGTTTGATAAATTTCCAAATGAACAGATTGTTCCTTCGTATATTGATTTATTGGAAAATGTATGTTTTGCTGATTATATAGATAGAATTACATTTCAAAAGCAAATATGGGTTTTTAATGAAATGAGTTCATTAATAAAAACATTTTATAACAATCATTTATTTCATAAAAAAATAAAAAAAAATAAAAAAATTGTATTTAACCCAACTGATGTTCGTTTCACAAAAGTATTAACAAAATATTCCACTGAATATAATAACAGTTTATTTATACAAAATTTATGCAAACAATTAAATATGGATAAAAAAGATTTATTTTCTTATTTTATTTATTTGCGGAAACAATATTCAATAGATGAAATAAATGACTTATTTAATAATGAAAACTATGAAATAAGTAAATTAGATATATCTAGATTTTATAGGTATATAGATAATATAACTTAAAGTGAATTACCAAAGCGTTGTAAATCTTCGGCTTTTCTTTCGCCTTCAAAATCTTTTACTTTTTCGCCTTTGTCGTTTGTTCCTATAATAGTTGGAAATCCCTGAACATTGTGTTTTTGTATTAACTCAGGTGCTTCATCTTTTTCCAAAGCAATAATTTTGTATTTTTTATTGTGTGCATTTAATTTTTTAAATCTTTCCCATTCTGGCATCATTTTTTTACAATGACCGCAATCTTTCCAATGAAAAAGGATTACACTTTTACCTTGTGGGTCTTGAAATCCTTCTACATTTTGTTCATTTTCATGTCCTCCCCATAATAATGCGTCTAAACCTATACGCACTAAGAAAAACAAACCTAAAAATATAACAATTTTTAAAACAACGTGTAATTTTTTAAAAGCTTTTAATCCGTTTGTCAATAGACTTTTTGCCATAATTCTTATATTAATATATAATATAAAAATTTAAACCGATAAATAAAATTTTATCAAACTTTTATTTCTAATAAATACTGTCGGAACTAATTTAGTTTCTTTTACAAATCTAGGATTAGGATTTACTAGTAATTTTCTTTTATCAAAAGTATTATATTGATGTGCAAAAACTAATATAGATTTTCTAGGATCTAATTGAACAAACGGTATAGTATAGTTTTTTAAAAACTGTTTTTCTTCTGCCATTTCTGCTTCATCATCATATTTTGTAATTTTTAATAGTTCTTTTTTAAAAGCAAATGTTCCAGCTGTTGCGTGATTACTTCCATATGGGCCAAATTGATATATTTTTTCTAAATCATTAAAGTAAATATAAACTATGCTGCTACCCGCACATAAAGCATCAGGTTTTGATCTTAGACGATCAACGGCATGAGTAACTCTATCCGGTGGATAAAAATCATCATCATCCATATAAACAATTATATCTCCTTTGCATTTTTCATGCATTATATTTCTTTTCCTTCCTAGTTTTAATTTTTCATCGTATCTAAAATATTTTACACCTTCTATACCTTCAAATAAGTCTTCAACACAATCTTCACCGTCATCTATTATAATCCATTCCATTAAATGTTTTGGATAATTTTGATCTTGAAAACATTTTATTAAATTTGGTATAAACAATCTACGATTATAAGTAGGAGTACAGACACTTACAAATGGCTTACCCGCGGCAGAAACAGTTTTTTTACGTCTATTTTTTTTACCCATTAATATTAATAAATAATTATATGTCTTTAATTATTTATTTATCTATTATTAATTTGTTGTTCCGCCCCAATTACTAAAAGCCGATGCTACTTTTCTAAACATATCTAGTATAAATTGTAAAGGTCCTCTCACGGCATCTTTAATAGGTTTTAATAGTTCAATAGCACTTCTAATAAATCCACCAGTATTATTATATCTTAATAAAGAACAAATAGCTTCTTTATTTTTTAAAGCGGCTCCATCACTATCTTTTAATAAAGTAAATAAACGATTTTTAAATACAGATATTCCAAACATCCACATAAAGAAAAACAAACCAACTATAATAGCAGGCAACCATGAAACAAATGGAACTAATACACCCAAATCATTTTCTTTCAAAAGCGTTGAAATGGGTCCGTTTCCAGCAAATTTTTTATTTAATGCCAAACTTACACCAACAGCAATAATCATAGTAATAATAAGGTAATAACGTTTTACATAATATCTAAACCATCCAAAACCAGCCGTTCGTAAATCTTTATTAAAGAATGGTCTTAATATTAAGAAATATATTACATAAACGGGTATTAAAATTGTAAATACTTGTATTAAAGGGGCTATTATACCAAAAGAAATTACATAATAAATAATAATGCCTAGTATTTGCAACGGAACAAATGCACCATATGAGCTTAAAACATGTATCATTAATGCATTTTTAGGAACAGGTATTCCGGGTGGAAGAGAACTTAATATAAATTCAGGAATAGGTAATACAGGTTTATGAACAACATCTATTTGTTGCCATACTCCTAGAACAATGGCAATAATAGGTAATAAATAAATACTAAAAAAACATACAGCAACAAGAACAACAATAAGTGCGATCATTTGACCAATATTCCATGAAAATTCAGCCATAAGTGCCATCGAACCTTTTAAAAATCCTTCGTCTCCTCCTTTACGATATGGCCAACTAACATTTTTTCTATTTCGTTTATTTATCAAATTTTGTTCCAATGATTCTGAATATAATATGCCCCTAAATGTATTTAAAAGCATATCAACTATAGTTCGCGTTTGAAACCAAGAATGCTTAATAGTTTCTCGTATAATACCTTTCGCTGATGCATTAGAACCTGATAAATTATAAGGAAAATGATGGTTTTTATGTGAAAGAAAAGATGCATTAGGATCCGCTCCAGATTTTGTATAAGGTGCTTTACCTAAATTTTGTCCGGGTATCATTTGACCACCTTTATAACATTTAAATAATTGAACTGTAGAAGAACCTAAATAAATAATAACAAAAGGTAAAAATATAGCTTTTATTAAATCACTAACAAAAGTATCTTCTTCTTCTGCCTCTTCTTCGCCTTCTCCTTCCTCTTCCTCTTCTTCCTCTTCTTCCTCTTCCTCTTCTTCCTCTTCTTCATCTTCATCTTCATCACCACCTTTACCCCCAAACATTCCACCGCCTTTTTCTTCATCATCATCATCACCTTTTTCACCATCCATATTTACGTAACCTTCTCTAAATTGTTTAATTTTTTTTCTTAATTTAATTTTTAATTTATTATTGGATTTTTTATTATTTTTATTTAATGTTGAAAATGTAGGTTTTTTTCCACTTATATACTCTTCATTTTGTTTTATCATTTTTTTCGCTTTACTCAAAGTATCTTTAATAACCATTCTATATATAATTATCTAAATATTTAATTATTTAGGAGCGAAATAATTTATAATTTCATAATATATATGTTAAATAACAAAATTTTTAAAATGTCTCTTATGTTGCTTGGATTGATAGTTGTTTTTCATTTATTAAGTAAAACAAATAATAGTTTTCAAAAACCTGAAAATGTAGAAAATCTAGCATGCGATTCGACATTACCACATGTAAAAGATAATTTTTGGGGAGGAATCAAAAAAACAAATTAATATTTATTGTATCATATAAAATATTTGATAAATATATATATGATAGGTGAAGCACTAATGATGATATGGGAAGTTATATTAAAATTATTAAAAGGCGGTTGGGATATAATACAAAAAGTATGGCCTTGGTTTGCTTTAATATTAATTATATGGACATCCTTTCATTTTTTCAGAGATATGAAAATCTGGTGGGACACAGGAATATATCCAAATTCTAAAGATGGATTTACTTCTCATAGAGAAAAATTAATTAAAACTAATGAATTTAAACCAGTAACTTTACCAGCATTAGATAATTATGATATTGAAATGTCTATTCCATCTGGACAAGTATTGCATAATACAGTTCAGGGTAATTGGGGTATATCTACAGATCCAAATAATGTCGGAATGACAACAGGAGTTTATAGAGATGGTTATTCAGCAGATGGAGCAATATTTAAAGGTAAAAGCGGTAAAAAATACAAACGTATGTTAGAACAAGGACCTTATGTAATAAAATATTCTGTTAGAAAAAGAGAAACAAAAGAAGATGATGAAGATGACCCAATTATAAAATCAGATAGCCATGATGTAAAAATATATATAAATGAAAAATTAGTTCATGATTTAAAAGATGAAGGCGTTCCTTCTAATGAATTAAAAGTAATAGGAACAAACTATGCTGATTTTAATAAATTAGCAGAAGATACCAGTCGTGGAAGAAGAAAAATAGATTATATAAAATTCATACCTAGAGAAAAACCAAAACCAGAAAAAGAAGGATTTAAAAGTAAAAAAAAGAAAAATAAAGGAATGGTAAGTAAAGTAAAAGATTATTTTTTAGGAATGTTAGACGGATTGAAATTTAAAATTACTTATAAAGAAGGTATGGTTCCATCTGAAGCTTCGGTAAATTATATGAAAGAACAAATAAGACAATATTTAATAGATGTAAAACAAGATAAAAGAAAGGCTATAAAAGCAAATAAATATATTCCAAAAAAATTGAAAATTTATATGAAAACGCTATTTGGAAAAAATTCAAATGGAAGATGGAGATGGACAAGTTGGAAACGTTGTCCTCCGTTAGCATTTTATTACATGCATAACGATATTAAAAATGGTATGAAATCAAATGAAGTTATAGATAAATATGCATCTGAATTAGTTGGTTCCAAAGTCGAAGAAGATCATTATTTTAAAAGTACCGGCAGAAGAGCAAAACAAAAATGTAAAAGAAAATTAAGAGATGAAATGGCGGGATTAATAGGATATGAAAAAACTGCTGGTAAAACAGGCCAACCTAATTATAAAATGAATAAAATGCTTCATGCATCATTATTAATAATTAGGAATCCAGCATTTAAGATATCAGATGAGCCAATAGCTTCTGGTTCATCAGATTCAACTACAAGTGCTGCTGCCTCCGCACCGGGACAAACAGCAGAAAATCCACAACAAGGTGGCGGTTCATCGGATGGTTCAGGGGGAGAAAATGTTATTGTTCCTGGTGGAACAGGTGATATGAAATGTCCATTAAATTGTATTCAACCTAGAAGACTAAATGAATATTGTGAAAAAGACATTATAAGAATGGTTATAGGAGGAGAAGATAAATTCTTTAGAAAATGTCCATATACATGCAAAGATAGAAATTCACCTGATTATGTAAATTATGATAAAAGTAATAAAAATAATCCATATAATGCAAATAGAGACGGTTGTAGAAATACTGAAGCACATTGTGTAGATACTTGTTCAAAAGCATTGGTTGAAGTTGATGAGATGGGGAGAGATTTATATTCAATGAAAAACAATTATACAAAAACAAATGAGTCATCGGAATATGCAAAGAGTAGATTATTTGCACATAAACAAACAAATGGCTTATTTGGTGTAACAGATAATCGATTAGGAGGTTCAAAACAGGGTTATACAATAAAATATAAACCAGAAAATCCAAATCCAGCACAAGGACCAATTTATTACAATGCTATATGGGATTTTCAAGCATAATTTAATAAATATATTAAAAATATTATAATAATATATTTATATGTCACATTCGTGTAGATTTAAAAAATCCACAGCTATGATGAGATGGAAATGGCGAAAAAAAAGAGTTAGGAGATTACAAAGAAAAAGAAGAAAAATGAGACAACGAGCAAAATAAATTTAATTAGCCATCATCATACCTATTTTACCGCCACTTATTTTAATAACATTATATCTTTCTTCAAATACTTTTAAATCATAGTTATAAGTATTAAGCTGTTGCGATGTTTTTCTAAAACCAATAGGATTTGAATTAGTATCACAAACATAATCTACGATAGCTCCTTCTGGATTAAAAGGTGGTTCGGCTGTATTAAATTCTATAGTTACTTCTGAAAACCGATTTACATTCATGGCACCTGATGGTTGATAATGTTTTTTATTACTATTTAAACAAAAATTATAACAATATAATCCGTCTTTAGCTCCACCTGTTGTTCTGTTGTATTTTTCAATAAAATTATATATACCGGCATCTAAAACATTTTCTCTATATACACCTCCCATAACAAGTCCCATATTAACTAATATTTCTTTTTGATTCCATCCATAAGAACCTATAGCACCTGTAATATGGAAATTATTTGGATTAGGAATTTCAGTATTGTTAAATAAAGGTAAATCTTCAGTGGCCATTTGTGGTAAAACATTACTATATGCCCAATTAGTATAATTAGACCATTGATTTCTCATATGCGCATCACTTCTTCTAAATCGAAACATAAAATTAGAAACTAGATCTCTACTTTCCATACTAACTAATTTAGATCCAGAAGTTCCCAAAAAATCATATTCTTTTACTTGTTTAATTAACATATTGTGTGATTGTTGAGCAAACATTCTTCTTTCTTCCTGACCTAAAAATATATAAGTTGATATCAAATGAACATCCGAATTCCAATCATTTCGGGTTGTATTATATAATTCGGTAGAAGCGGCAAAATCTCTTGGGGGTTGTAAAAAACGCCACAATTGATTATCTATGTCATTAGGATTAGGCGCTATTCTATAACTAATGCAACTATCATCTTGAATATCATTAATATTATTAATAGTATATAATTGATAAGTAGGACGAAATGTAATTCTAATAGAAATTTCTTGATATTGAATAGCAACTAAAGGCAATGCTAATTTACTAGAATCGCAAAAAAATGTTTCTAATGGGATATATATTTTTCTTTCACGAATAGATGGTTCAACACCCGTTTCATCTACATACATAGCATTTGGATATACATTTACATTTCCATGAGCATTACCAGGATCATTAATTTCAGGAATATTTCCTGTCATTTTGTCCCATAGTTCTTTTTTTTCAGTTGTGAAATCTCTTTCTTTAACACAAGCTAAATATTCACCAGAGAATTTGGCTATTGTTGTTCCCCCACTATGAACTTCAATTTCAGATATCATATTACTACCTAATTCATCAACCCATTGAAATTCATACGGTATTAAATTTCTACCTAATTCGGCATCACCATCATATTTTAATGGACTCCATATATTCGGCATAGTAACGCAAATATAAGTATCATGTAATAATTCAGCATATCTTGGT
>Ga0181406_1000034_pt1 | contig 47547 bp, 36 predicted proteins | sample 29SPOviralmetaG_FD_130135 | JGI IMG/M metagenome (GOLD analysis project Ga0181406, IMG submission 130135) | Marine viral communities from the oligotrophic San Pedro Time Series (SPOT) site, San Pedro Channel, CA, USA - 29 SPOT_SRF_2011-12-20 | ecosystem: Environmental > Aquatic > Marine > Strait... | reverse complement strand
TATCTACCATTTGTAGATATATGTTTAACAATTTTAAAAAATGTAGATGAGCCAGATTAGTAGAGATATTTTATCAGATATTACAGTGCATATGAAGTATGCAAAGTATATACCTGAGCTTAATAGAAGAGAGACATGGGAGGAGCTTGTTACACGTAACAAAGAGATGCACGTTAAGAAATATCCTAGTCTGGAAGAAGATATAGACGCTGCATATGAGTATGTTTACAACAAAAAGGTTTTACCTTCTATGCGTAGCTTACAGTTTGCAGGTAAGCCAATTGAAATATCACCTAACAGGTTGTACAATTGTAGCTACCTACCTATTGATCACGTAGACAGCTTCAGCGAGACAATGTTCTTGCTGTTGTCTGGCTGCGGCGTAGGTTACTCAGTACAGCACCACCACGTAAAGCAACTACCATTTATTACTTTACCATTTACTAAACGTCATAGACGGTTTGTTATTGGTGATAGTATAGAAGGCTGGGCTGATGCAGTTAAGGTTCTTATAGAGTCTTACCTTGGTGGTCGCAGGTGTTCTAAGGTTAAGTTCGATTACTCAGACATAAGACCTAAAGGCGCTAGGCTTGTAACGTCAGGTGGTAAAGCACCTGGTCCTCAACCACTTAAAGAATGTTTAGTAAAAGTAAAAGGTATATTAGATGCTAAAGATGATGGATCACAGCTTACTAGTCTTGAAGTACACGACATTGTCTGTCACATTGCTGATGCTGTCTTGGCTGGCGGGATTCGACGTGCGGCACTCATATCGTTATTTAGTGCTGCGGATGAAGAGATGATATCTTGTAAGTCAGGAAACTGGTGGGAGTTAAATGCGCAGCGTGGTAGAGCTAACAACTCTGCTGTTCTTATGAGACATAAGATTACTAAAGAGTTCTTTATGGACCTTTGGAAGCGTGTTGAGCTTTCTGGTGCCGGTGAGCCTGGTATATATCTAAACAACGATAAGGACTGGGGAACAAACCCGTGCTGTGAGATTGCTCTTCGTCCTTATCAGTTCTGTAACCTATGTGAGGTTAATGTTTCAGATATAGCTGATCAAGATGATCTTAATGCTAGAGTTAAAGTTGCTGCTTTCATAGGTACTCTACAAGCTGGTTATACAGACTTTCATTATCTACGTGAGGTATGGAAAGATACAACTGAGAAAGACGCGTTGATAGGCGTGTCAATGACTGGCATTGGCTCTAATAAAGTTATGAGTCTTGATATGAAAAAAGCTGCTGATGTAGTTAAACGCGAAAACTCTAGAGTTGCTAAGATTATAGGTATAAACAAAGCCGCTAGAACAACATGCGTTAAACCTGCAGGGACGACGTCTCTGGTATTAGGAACATCCTCGGGTATACATGCATGGCATAATGATTATTATGTCCGTAGATTGCGCGTAGGGAAGAATGAGGCTATATACAGTTATCTAGCTAGCAATCATCCTGAGCTTGTCGAAGACGAATACTTTAGAGCTCATGATACAGCAGTGATCAGTGTACCTCAAGCTGCTCCTGAAGACTCAATTGTAAGGACTGAGTCTGCGTTTGATCTTCTTGAGAGAGTTAAGAAAGTTTCAACAGAGTGGGTTGTACCAGGTCATAGAGCTGGTTCTAATACTCACAATGTTTCTGCTACTATAAGTCTTAAAGAAAATGAATGGGATAAAGCCGGTGAGTGGATGTGGACAAATAGAAACTCATACAACGGTTTATCTGTTCTACCATACAACGGTGGTACATATACTCAAGCTCCGTTTGAAGATATAACTAAGACAGAGTTTAACAAAATGGTTAAGACTTTATCTGATATAGATTTATCTAACATAACAGAGTCTGATGATAACACAGATCTCTCTGGTGAGCTAGCTTGCTCAGGTGGATCTTGTGAGGTTACATAAACCTAAACTACCGGAAACAAAGAAGGGGAACTTAGCGGTTCCCCTTTTTTTATTTACACCAGCCGCAGCCGATGCATATTGGACATATCTGTTTCATGACTTTATAATTTATTTTTCACCACATTTTTTACTTGGATCGTTAACTTGTCTCCAGTCTTCTTTTTGAAACCAATCTCTTAACGTGGCACCTTTTTTACGAGCGCCTTTAACATTTGTTTTACTAGATCTTTTGTACTTACCTTGAGCGCCTGACGATTTCTTAGCGTTAACTAATTGTTTTCTTTTTTTACTTGATAAACTTTTTATTTTAGCAGCAGGTAAACAAGTCTTTGTAGTACCACCACCTTTTTGTTTTTTCATAGGTGATTTTTTCTTGCAACTACCTTTAGAAAACTCTGTCTTAGTTCTATCTCTTTCGTAACCTTCCCAGCATTTCAGCGGACTGTTCTTGTTTGATGTAGCTTTATAGTGCTCAAACATAGTTTTACCTAAGTCTTCGCCGAATTTAGAGTCAGACTTGTAATGCGCTCTTGCCACGTTTCTACTTTTAGAAATATCTTTACCAGCCTTTCTAAACTTCTCCGCTGCCTTAGGATACATGTCTGCCAAAGCCTCTCCAACTAACACACCTTGAGCTGAGTGACCCGATGGGTATGACGGTGTTTTCATAGAAGCCATCTCGATAGTCTCAAGGTTTATGTTGTGTTTTTTAGCCAGCTCCTTTGGTCTTGGTCTATTAAAATGTTTTTTAAGTTTTAATATAGGACTAGTTGAATCATCCATAAGCTTTTTAACTAAGCCGCTGGGATAATCTACGCCAGCTGACTTAGCTGTCTTTTTAAACGTAGCTTCTATATCATCTTTCTCTGTAACAAACTTCTTGTTCATAGGAGTCTTAGAAAGCTGTTTGATCTCTTGATTTGTGTCAAAAGAATCATCACGTGGAGGTTTATTTTTCATAAAACCTTTTATATCTAAGTCCTTGAATAAATTAGCCATTACTTTTTCTTCTTACCCATTTTACTTGGTCCACCAGCCTTAGTGCAGCGCACGCCCCATCCAGACGCGTAGGCACTTGGCCATACATCAAACTTAGACTTAGCAGCCGTTTTACAAGGTCCACTGATTTTGCCTTTTAAAGGCGACTTCATTTTAAATGCCATAATATTAACAATTCCATCTACGTCTAGCTGCTTTACCTCTTTCTCCGGTCCAACTTTTTGATCTAGCGCAGAATGATTTTCTACGACCAGCTGCTTTACTACCCTTCTTAAGCTTTGAAGGAGGTGTAGTTACAGCTGTCTTTAATTTACTACCTGGGTTATTTCTTTTATACTCATCAACACCTTTCTGAGTCATGCCTCCTCCAGCAGCTCCACCTGTTCCAGTTGGTTTAGCTTTGTTAAAGTTTTTGCCTGGGCCTATAGTCTTACGTGGATCTGCTTTTTTGAAACCAGAGCCTATTCCACCTGCCCTACGTCTACCGCAAGATGTTACTGCAAAAGGATTATTTTTTTGCTTATAAGACATTATTAGTTAGAGCTAGCTACAAATACTTCAACTGGTGTTGCAGCGCCTGAAGCAGTTGCTTTTACAATAGTTATAGCGTGTAGACCTGCGTCAACAGCCGCTTCCTCTTTAAAGCTACACATGTCATCATGCCCATTTAATATAAAGCTTTCACCAGCTTTTATCTTAAACAAAGCCTCATCCCCTTGGTCGTTTGTTATTTCTATCGTTACAGTTTGACTGCTGTGTAAGTTTGTTATCCTTGCGTACTTTACAAGATCGTCATCAAACACATTTCCCTCTGGCAAGCTAGCGTGCGTGCTGTAAAGTGTTATTTGATCCGTACCAATTGTTACAACGCGCTCAAACACATTGTCAATTGAATAAGTCTCTGTTATTGTATTACCTCTAGCTGCTCCTTGAAGAGTAACCGACTCGGTAATAGTTGTTGTTAATGTTTCAGCCATTTTAAATTACTTTATATTTTGTTTTACCGTTTTCTTTATATGCTTTAAGACACCTGTGTCTATTATCTTCTCCTGATACGTAGCTTACGTGTACCCACGCTGGGTTTTTATCATCACCAAACTCCCATATCATTTGATCAAAATCTAAGTGATTCTTAATAAACGTAAACATAGATGCGTTTGTTCTATGTCCATATGTATCATCAAGATCAATTGCTTGACCGTGACAGTGTTGTGATTTCTTACTACCACCAATAGCTACGTTTAGCTCAGGTGATCTGTAGAAGCTGTTTATCTTAACTGGGCCTTTAACAAACTCGCGTAAAGGTTCAAATACTTTTTCAGCTATGAGCTTCATGTTCTCTATTTCTTCTACGTCTGGTATATTATCTATACCTCTACGTAGAGCTGTGTTGCTACGAGTAGCTTCTTTATAGCTTATATGTTCACTTATGTTGTCCATTACTTTATAATTACAGATAAAGGAGTAGATGTACTTAAACCTCCAGCTGATGTTGTTAGTTTTAACGCTAGAACAGCGTTGTTAAAAGATATAGCCTCATCTATAAACAATGTTGTTTTACCTGGTATATCTGTTTTAACTAAATAAGACTTGTTACTTGATCCGTCTTCTAAAAATAAATCTACAGTAACGTCTGTGCTAGCGTGCGTATTAGTTAGTCTTATAGAGTTTATAGGACCAGAGTCTAGGTTTGTATCTATAAGAGTAGTTGTTGTAGCGCTAGTTATATTGTATAATCCTTTTTCCATTTTAACTTTCTATTATTTGTACTGCGTCAACAGCTAAGTCACCTCTAAAGCTTGTAGCGTTTTGACTTATAAAGTATATGTAATAATCAGCACCGTTTCTATAACTGTTTAAACTTATAGTTTTCTCTTGCCACACACTGCTAGTAGCTGTGTAGCCGCTAAATGATTCATAAGCCGCAAGCTCTGTAGCCGATGAGTGGTTAGCTGTAGCCGCCGTATGTACGTACACATATAGATCTCCCATAGTGCTACCATATGCGTGCACCCAAAACTTTAAGTCTAGGTCATTGCCAGAGTCAAGCATGTTTGAACTATTAAAAACCGGCATTCTAGTTACAAAGCAACGAGTGTGTCTACTTGAACTAACCTCAGTGTACATGTATTTAGTGCTTGAAGCATGTGATCCGTCAGAAACATCAACACCGTCGCTAGGCCCAGTTCCACTACTAGTAGATGGCGTGGTACCTGAATCTAAGTTCCAGCCTTTTACAGTTTTATTAGAGTCTCTAGCCCAATACGTTCCGTCTGTAGCACTTGATCCATTAACCCAACCATTACCTGGAGACCAATCAGCAGTGTTAGTTACAGGTGTTTCGCTTTCAAATTGATAGAACAGCTGGTACGGTGTTGGCTCTGTAGTATTACCAGGTTGAGCAATGTTTGCTAGATTAGCCGTGCTAATACCTAATACTTTTAATATATCAGCTGGAGGCTCACCAATTACTTTATCAGGAAACTGAGTAGAGTAAGTTACTCTTAATCCTATACCTCTAACGGCGATACCTACGGGTGTAGCGCTTACGGCTATACTAGTAATAGCAAAACCAAAATCTGCTTGATCAGCTGGATCCCAAGAAAGGCCGGATAAACCAGTTGAAGAACCAGCCATGATATCATCTCCTGTTGTGGTGTTAACGTACCTTTTGTTTCCTCCTGTTAAAGTAAGCTCTGTACTGTCTCCGTTAAGCGAGCCTCCAGATGGAGTTGATAAAAAAGCTAAAGGACTAGAGTATGAAGTGCCATTGTATAGGTACATCTGAAAAGTCATGCTTTCACTAGCTCCAGTACTACCAGCTGTTCCTATGTTTGAATTACCTGAACCATCAGGGTCTAATCCAGCAACTAACTCAACACCGGTTATAACAGCTCCACTAGGTATTTGAGTGGCGTCAAAACAACCAGTCCATATAGTACCTTTGTTAGCTACGGTTGCAACGGCTGCGCTAGATCCAGTGCTAGATCGATGCAGACGCTGTGGGTTTGACCAAGCGCCGTAGGTTACTCCATCGCCTATACCTGTGCTAACCGCGGCGTTAGCTGTAGGTGTTAAAATACTAGTTACTCCCATATCATAGCGCTTCTATCCAGCCAGTGGTACGATCGTAAAAACCATCTGGAATAAAATTGTTATTGTCATTGTCCCACCAACCTTCAGAGTCTATAACTCCCCAACCTGAGTGCCAGTATTTACCAAACTCAAATGTGTTACCGTCAACGGTTACAGTTTCAGTATCTATGTCGTATGTAGCTCTAGTGAAGTTCATATTAAACGTGTTCCACCCAAGTGTTATCAGGATTAAACCATATTTTGTTTACGTTACCCTTTTGTACGCTATAACCAATCACTCTTACTATATCTCCAGTATCCGTTGGTGCTGCTGTAGTTGCTGCGCCTGCAGTTGCTTTGTCTAAGTAAAGTATGCTACCAAAAACCTCTGTGCCAACAATATCATCAGCTAAGTCAACCATGCCTCTAAGAAGTACGCCGTCAGTAGCAGGCGTTGCACCTAAAGCTACACCTATTAAACCCGTGGCCGTATCTGGATCATTAGAGTTTGTGGCTGTCCAACTACCATTAGTAGCATCGTCTCCACTATGAAAGTAATATATCTTACCTGCCGTTAAAACTGCTGGCGTGCCACCATCTGATGAATTACTTCCTACGTATACTACGTCTCCATCTGCATTACCAGCGCCATCGCTAGGTATAGCAAACTTTCTTCTAGGTATAGAAGCTTTAGATGTTACAGTGAAATCACCAGCTATAGTAGTTGTTGAAGCAGTGCCGTATCCAAGAGTTACATCAACAATATCATTAGTTCCATGGCCAGTTGCAGTAAATGCATTTCTACCTTGGTGAGCAGGAAGTGAGTGATTAAAACTACCGTCGCTAGCCATAACAGTCATTGACAACCTGCCAGCCTCATCTGAATCACTAGCATCTGCTATTTCTGCATAGATTGTAGCAAATGATGTAACCTCATCGTTATCGTTATCTCCTATAAAACTTATCTTACCAAGATCGTCGCTGTCTGCTCCTGTTGCTGTTTTTTCAAAAATTATTTCTGGGCCAAGAGCGTCAGTATTACTGTTTGTAAGCTTTACAGCTGGTTTAGCAGATGTTGCAGAAGTAAAAATATTATTGCTGCCATTAACAAGCAATCCACCAGCTATAGTAGTTGTTGAAGCAACGCCATTAGCTATGGTAACATCAACCTCCTCAGCCGTAGCCTTGTCAGCTGTTACGACAATACCGTTTCTTGGAGTACCGTCGTTTGCCACTTGTATAGCTACCTGCCCAGCTTCGTCTCCATTGTCAGCTTCAACAACTGATGCTACTATAGAAGCGTAACCTTCAAATTGTCCAGCGACGTCTCCTCCATCAAAAATAATGTTACCTAAAATATCACCATCTTCTAATCCATTACCATCACGTAAGTTTGTTAGCTGAATAGTCGGCCCAGTAGCATCGTCTGTGTTATTAACCAAACTAAAACTTGGTCTACTAGTACTAGAACTATTAAATTGATATGCAGCAGCATCACCCGTAACTACTCCACTACCTGCTTTTAAACCTATACCACCAGCTGCGTCTAAAGTTATATTACCGTCAGCTGCTACTTCAAAATGAGCAGCCGTAGCATCATCGTCAGTAGTCGTTAGCGTAGTAGCGCCGTGAGTTGTTGTTACTATCTCGAATTTATCGCCAGTATCTTCTGCAGACATCATTGATAAAGTTGGATCTGTCGTGCCGTCTAAGAAAAACTCGAAACTATTTTGAGCACATTTTAATTTCCCAGCAACAGTAGTCACTGAAGCAGCACCATCTCCTCCTATGTTAACGTGAACCCCTCCATTCGCGTCTGTGTTACCCTCAAGCTTCAGGCCTTGTGTAACTGTACCGTCAAATTCCGCCACCTTGAAAATCATAGCCCCAGCTTCTTGACCAGAGGTAACGTCAGATGCTATACACGTAACCTCTCCATATTGCTGAACGCTTGGGGTACCGTCGTCATATCCATGAAAAGATATTTTGCCCATAGCATCATCATCTTGGGCATCGGCCGCAGTTCCACCACGCTGTGTTTCAAACTTTAGCTCACCACTATTTGCGTCGTCTACTTGGTTGTGAATAACTACTGTACCAGGACTAAAATAATCACCCACCTGTAGCTTGGCGGTCTCTGATAAACTCATGATCTTCTGTGAGCCATGTATAGCGTTTGCATACCACCCAAACTCTTGGCTTGTTTCGTTGTTGTCTATATCTATAGCAAAACCCATATTACCTTTAGACCCAACCTGAATATCGGTTGAGAGATTTGCTGTTATACTAAAAGTACCACCCGCAATGCCAGTTAAGTCACCAGGTACAGCTAAGTTACCATTGCTAGGGTTATATACAAACGCACCTGTATCATCATGCAGGTTGTTTGATTCATCGTGAAATACTACAGGGAAACCTGTGTTAGCGGTGCTGTCTGATATTGTAACACCAGCTGATACAGTTTCTTTAACTATCTTATTATTAGAATCTAAGCCTAAAAACTTATCACTATCAACAGTGCCGTCAGCTATATTTTCTAGGTAAACGTCATTACGAAACCTAGAAACAAAATCCCATATATGTTGACCTATCCACTTAATCATTTAATAACTCTCTTAACTATAGTTCGGTTATTCCAAACGATACGTATTGTATATGTTCCTGGAGCCCATAGAGATGCGTCTATCGCATTTGTATTTATTTCTGATACAATGATACGTCCCGTAGAATCAAACACGTCTAGATCAACGTTTTTGTTTACGCTTAATATGTCACCAACTGGATTAGGATATACTACTAAATCATCTCCAGCTAGTATAGTTTCTATACCTGTAGCTTCGCAGTAGTTATAAGTCTCTTGACAAGTGCTATCCCACCCTTCATCACAGCAATACGGATCCGCTTGTATCACCCAAGCATAGCACATGTCGTTAAGCCAGTAAGGATTACCAGGACCTGTAACACAATCTGCTGCGTACAAGCAGTTGCTAGCGGCTTCATTTGCTAGTTCGTTGTAGTTATATGCTACTGGATCCATGCAGTCTACTACGACCTCTTCGCACGAACCATTGTCAGCATTAGCCAGCGGATCATAATTAAAGGCATTACTATCAGTACAGCCGTAAATGTAAGAAATACAGCTACCATCTTCTGCGTTAGCTTCCGGATCATAATTAAACATTGTTGCGTCCGTGCAACCATAGACGAAAGGTATACAGCTATCATCGTCAGTATTAGCGGCCGGGTTGTAGTTAAAAGCAAGTGAGTTCGTGCAGCCTTCGACTACAGGTATACAACCTTCGTTATCTACATTTGCTTCTTGATTATAGTTATAAGCTGTATTATCCATGCAGCCAAATACCGCGAGAGTATCACAACTACCATTATCAAAATCAGCTTCATATCCTTGTGTATAATATTCTAAGTAACCCGCTTGAGCACAGCCAGCTTGGTAGTAGCAGCTACCATCCTCTGTATTTACCTCAGCGTTATAGTTCTGTGCTTGATTATCTGTACATCCATACGAGTACGGCTCGCAACTATCACCACAGTAAGGCTCAAAGCTATATGTTGGCCAGCTAGGAGCTCTAAAAGGTTGCAATGCACCTTGCCCGTTGTTAAAGAAAGGGTTTGTACCTTCAGATAATAACGTATCACCTGCTGCGTTAGTAATCAATACAGAGTTATGTAATGTTTGAAAGGCTAGCTCTTGAGCTGACTGTTGAGCGTTACCTTGCTGAAAGTAGTATAGCTTAACCTCTTCATCAGAGTCTAAGTTAACAACCCACTCTTCGCTGAACTGTCCAGGTCCCATAGTAAACAACCATTGCTGGTCACCTTGAACCATGCCTAGCTTTGAGTTACCCCAGCCATCACCGCCATCATCTTCAATCATAACAGTTATAGCGCAAGGGCTATTGTTGTCTGATATAGTAGCTAAGCTGTCGTAGTTAAAAGACTCTGGGTCTAAGCAACCCCATGTGTGCAGCGTTTGACACGTGTCTTGAACTGTAGCTAGTGGATCGTAGTCTACGTAGTCGTCATCCATACAGCCAACCACATCAGGTGCTGGTGGGCAAGGTTCAGTAAATATAGGTCCAGAGTATTCTGTATTACCATCAAACTCGGTAAATGCTAGATCTTCTAGCTCCCATATAACACTATCGCAAGCTGTAATAACACAAGCTCCGTCTTCACCTCCTGATGCAGAACCGTTAATACCATCACCAAACTCGTCTATTAGTACTAGCTCAAAGCCTAACGCTACGCAGAAGTCATATGTATAAGTAACTAGCTGATCGCTAAAGTCAAACTCACCAGGTATAACTTGTTCGTATAGTTGGCCATCAGATAAGTTAACTATATTAAAACCAGTTTCACCAGGCCACGTGTCAAGAGTTAACTGCATAGACACTAACGTCTCAAGAGAGTCGCACTCAAGTACCTCGCAGCTACCGTTATCTAGCGTAGCCCAAGGATTGTAGTTCTGCGCTGTTTCATTAGTACACCCAAGTAACACAGGTAAGCACGGGTTAAGAGTAAAAGCAACTGTGTCTGTTGCACTAGCAAACTCATAGTTAGCCGTGTCTAATCCACAAGCATTATGTAATCTGTAAAAACCTTCTCCAAACGCGCAGCATATACCATCGCCAAAAGCATCCATCATAACAAACTCGTAATCACCTGCTGGTAAAAACTTTGTTACAGTTAGTAGAGTGTTGTTCTGATATGGTGGGCTAGCAGCAACTATTTCGTCGCCTTGTAGTATCTCCCATGACGTTTCACCAGCGTAGTTATCTGGCTGAACAGTAATATCTAACCAACTACCTTGTCCAAACGCTGCGCTAGCTAAAAGCCAAAACAGTATTACAAATATGTATCCTAACTTCTTCATTTAAAAATCACTATATATAATTCCGTCAATAACCCCTTGCACATCTTTCTTAGTAGCCTCCATCTCCATCATTATGTTAGCTTGAAACCTCTCTACCTCTTTACCGTTAAACACTATAATCGTAGGTACTACAACTATTTTGTAATCATTTTGATAGCTACCCTCATCAATGTTGACGTTCATGATTTCACAGTCAGTAAGATTTTCTAAGTAGTCAACATTATTACTAGCGTTCCAGCTAGCGTTAAATTGCACAACGCAGATATCACTACCGCATAGGTTTTGTGCACTAACAGCCATGCCACCAACAAGCATTACAACTAATAGCAACGCATATACTAGCGTGGTTCTCCAGTTCATTGTATCTGTTTCCATGATTACTTTAGTTTATCAATTTTTTCTTCGATACGATCAAGATCTTCTTTGAGCTCAGACACATCTTCCTGTGTAGTCATAATAGTCTGACGCACTAGTTTGTCTTTCATATCAAACTCCATGCGAGTTACATCTGGAGGTAACGGCTCTGGTAGTTCTTTAGCCAAAGCTATATCAGCTTGTAGCGTAAAATATAAACCAATCAAGGCTGCTAGTCCAGCGCCTGCCATACCAATTGTTTTGAGGTCTAGTGTTACTTTAGTATCCTCACCTATTTGTTTTGCCATATCTTAAAAGATTACATAGTTTGCTCCACACTTAAAGTTGTACCACTCTCTATTCCAGTACTTATAATATCTACCTTCTAAGAATACACCTAAGTGCTTGTTAAATCTGTGTCCAAATATTAAACCGCCTGAGTAATCAAGCCATTGCCCGTTTACTGTATTGTGATACATATACTCACCTCCAGTGTCGTAATGGTAGGGTAAAACGTTTCCCCATGAGTGGAACCAGAAGTCGTCTGTAAAGTGATAGAAGTCGAAACCGGCAACCACCGAGTAATTCCACTGACGAGAGAGTTCATTTCTTTTTCTAGCAGTGTATTCAGATAAGATGTTAGGGATAGTGACTGCCTCCCAGACTTCAGTGTTTGTTGCAACGACTGTTCCGTCAGGAGCGAGGTACTCGCCTGTAGTAAGGTTGTGTGAATACCCTTCTTCAATTGCGAGGTAAGTATAGTGTATGTCTCCGTTAGAAAGCTTCCACTCTTCAAGTGGATCATATCCGTATGGCTCTGAGATACGTTGTGCAACACCTGCGTGCAAAGAAAACTTGTTACCGAGCTTGAGCCGAAATCGTTGTGACGCCTCAAAGTATTCGATGTCTGCAAACCCATCTTCAACGTATTCAACCTTTGCCATAACCTTGTCTCCGATGTAGCGAAAGAAGTGATGCTGATTAAAAAACTCTTTGCCTTGTTGTCTTTCGTACGTAACTTCTCCAAGAAACTCTATGCCGTTACGCTTACCTATATTCGCGTCAGCAGACCAAGATGTCTCTGATCCGTCGTAAAAAGCTTGAGCTCTGTTTTCATAACCAAACCTAGCGATTTTACGAACGCCCATAGATAAGCTGTAGTCAAACGGCGTAGCTATAGTCTCTTGAGTTAACCCACTAGTAACAGAGTATGTAGTCTGATCTGACACAGAGTTACCTCCATTAACAGCTGCATAAAACGTAGAGAACTTAAAGGCTTTTTTTAGCTCTTGAGCTTGTACTATAGTACAGCTAAATAATAAAGTTAATAATAAACTTAATCGTGGTAGTAACATTTTCCTGATTTATTTTTTGTTTTCATTTTACAACGTTTACCGTCGTCCTTTATATGTGAGCATTGCACTTCGTTAGCTTGTTGAGGTACCTCATCGTGTACTGTGCAAAAGCTTTTGCCAGGTAAAGCAGTGTTAGAACAGCGCTTGCCAGATCTACTTACCGCTGCGCATTTAACTTCTTCTGCGCCTTGTTCTCTTTCCTCGTCTTGATCTAATTTATTGTCTTCAATAACCTGAAGCTCTTCGTCAGCTTTCTGTACTTCTCTTTCTATTTTCTTTTGCTCTCTTCTTTCTTTTGCCTCTGCAGCTTTAATTTCTTTTATTTCACCTTTAGCATCTACTACGTCTTGGTTTTTAATACCAAAACTCCACTTGTTCCAGCCTAAGAACATGGCAGCTCGTTTCCAGGTTTCATTATCAGAGTCCATGGCTTCTCTGAGATTTTCAAACTTACTGTGAAGCCTACTTAAAGGTATGTTAGTTACAGCCTCTGTTACAGAAAACGAAGCGTCATATATAGGATTATCAATATCTGTCATAGGCATTTGGTCTATAACCTCTTGATTATACTCCCAAGTACGCATACCACTAACTAGCTTTCTAGATTTAATACCTATTGGCGGTGAAAGATTAAGAGCTTCTATAAGCACGTCAGCCTCGTTGTATTCTGTAAAGTACACGTCGTCGTCTTCTTTTGCCTTTTGCTCAAGGTGCTCTAGTATAGTATTTTTTAATGTAGATACTACAGCGCCTCCAATGCCTGCTCCACGCAGTATGCTGTCTACCATACCGTTAACCACTCTTTCCTTTTTAGTATCTAAATCATCTTCTTCCTCGTCATCACCAAACATAACACTAAACAGCGCTGTTTGAAGACCATAGAATATCATGCTTTGTACAGCGCCGTAGTATATAATTTTTGAAATATGTTCTTTTGGATCACCTCTGCCGTTAACCATATCTTGCGCGGCACGCTTCATGATTCTATTGTATTGCATTGGTGTGTTTTGGAAAGCAAGTATCAACTTACCAAGTGGAGATGCTTGTTGTTGAGATATTTTATCCGGTCTAGTAGACTGCTGAGTTTCTTCAGCTATGTCCATCATATCTTCAAAAGCCTTCGACTCAGCCTCGTTTTGACTCATACCTTCATCCAAGTATGTTTGGATTCTATTTCTGTACATTGTAGCACCACCTGTAGCAATAGCCAAACTATCCGCTATCTGCGTTGGCGTAAAACCAAGTTGCAGTAAGTGACTTACAATCACCTTCATTTTGTTGTCAGACTTTTCTAGGTCTTTAAGTAGCTCAGCGGCGTTTAAGTCAGTACCAATACCACCACGTCTTTGTTTTAACGTAGGTGAATTAAATATCATGGCAACGTCAGTCCAATATTGCTTTTGGTTAGCAAAAGCTTTAGCAGCTTTAAGCGGGTTGTTATCGTGCCAGTTTATAAAGTTTATATTAGAAATCATTTGTAGCACGGCTGATCTAGCGTTAAAGAACATTGTAGTACCAACAGAACCATTAATCCAATTCATAAAGTCATTGAGTATTCTATTAGAACCAAAGTTTCTAGTGCTACCAGTTTTCATACGATACAGTATGTCTTCTATAGCCTCTCTGTGTCGCGAACCAAACACGGCCTCTATCTTATTTAGGTTTTCCTCACTAAATACAATATCAGCGTTATCGTTAAACTCTTGAAGTAACATGTCTCTTGATTGATCTATAAGCTCAATCATATCAGACGTAATTGTACCTGCTAACCAATCTTCCTTAACATCGAGGTCCGCGCCTGGTTTGCTTTGTATTTGTGCTAAACCATCCGCAAAAAGCTTTATAGCAGCATCATCGTTTACAGCTTTGATTAAAGCCTTGAGATCAGCATTTGATAAACCAGGTATGTCTAAACCAGCTTTGTTCCAGTTATATACCCTTATAGCCTGTTCGTACGTAAAGTCTGTACCAGGCACTTTTTTCTTTAGTTTTTTAGCAGCATCTTTATTATTGCGTTTTAAAGCTCTAACATCCGAAGAAACCTCTTGCTTGATAGCATTAACTCTTTTCATACCCTTAGAATAAGGGTCAAATAAATTCTCTTTAAACCACTGATGGTGTTGCTCACCAACTTTACCCTTGCCTAAAAAAGGATATATTAAACCTTTAAAGTCCTCCGCGGATGGAGGTAAGAAAAATTTAAACCTACCCTTGCGTTTACCGCGTTGTCTAGCTTTAGCGGCAGAAAAGGTTTTTTCTTTACCTACGTCTTTAGATTCTTCTAATATAGTATTAAAGTCGTCATTTAAATCTTTTTCACCTTCGCTTAGTATACTACTAAACTCCGCAGGTGCAGATCTACTAAATTTAGTTTTAGCTAATTCAACTTTACCCTTAATATCAAATTGGTTAAACACTTTGTTTACAGCGTCAATGTTTTGCATGGCATCGTCTGCAAAAGCAATATTGTTGTAACCTTGTGCGTGCTTATCTAGCAGCCATCTTGCTTTAGCCTCGCCAGTAGAGTTGCCTAAACCAGTTATATTTTTAAGAGGTATGTCTAAACCTAAAGCATCTAAAAACTGCTTAATAGCAGGCGCAGCTTCAGGATTTCTAGCTGTTAGTATATACGTGTCTTGTGTTCCATATTTTTTAGCTCGCCTCATGGCTTTGTCAAACATAGGACCAGGCTTACCACCAGTTACTTTGTTAAACTCAGAAAAGTCTGGCGTCCAACCTTTAGTAACTAGATCAGCTCCTTGTTTAGCAAAGTCTTCAGCACTTATTATTTTTGTTTCGCCATCTTTAGTGAATATAACGTTTGATTTTGTTGTAGCTAATGTATCATCAAAGTCCCAAGCCGTCATGCCTTTTGTTTCACCTGATCTAGAAAACTTTACAGCTTTCTTAGCGTCGTTGATTGTTTTTTGATCAGTAGCTATATCAGTGTTAGCCGCTAAATTACCTAGCGCTTTCTTTCTACCAGTGTTAGCTTTTCTCCAGTTTTTAATATCTATACCAGCATCACCACCAACTGTTACGCCAGTTGACATCATGTCTAATTCTAAATCAAAACCAGCGGCAAGAAGCTGCGGTCCGTAGTATCTACCAAGTGGAGACATGTCTGGTTTTTGCCAGTAAGGAACTGTTGACTTGTAGAATAAGTTTACAATCTTGTCATACTTTTCAGGTAGATAAGCTAATCTATAGTTATCCATAGTTTGATCAAACATTGTTTTCTGGTCAACGTCACCAGTTGCTATATATCTTAATGCCTGGAGATTTACTTGAAGTGCTGGTGTCATATGCTCAAGCGTAGCTGGACCTTTAAACTTTTTTGAAGGAACAAAGTCTAGTATAGCAGAAGCTCTAGTTAAACCTTTTTGGTTTGCGTTCATAACCTGAAGTATAGCTGTTGCTTGACCCAAAGTTATTTCACCGTTGGCTACCATATTCCTCAGCTCTTCAACAACTTGCCTAAACGCTTGATTGTTTTCTTGCTGGGCTTTAACTACGGCTTTATTGTTTTTTATCTTATTTACACCATCGTTGTCAAGCTTTCCCTTCATGTAGCCTGAAGGTGGCTTAGAGTATTTACCAGTCTCACCTTTTTTAGAACCAACTAAAAGTCTAGTGTCATCTACACCGTCTACAAAATACCCTCGCTTAGGATTTGTAGCAGCTGATAAACCTGGTACTAAAAACCTTTCGTTAAACTCTGAACTAAACTTAGCAGCTAGTTTTCCAGTAGCGTTTCTAGCTAAGTCTCTGTGCTCTGGATTTCTCATATCCAGCTCGTTCTCTGCGCCTATTATAGTTTTGTAATACTGTCTATGCTCAGTTGAATCATTAATCACATGACCTAGAATTACTTCTTCAATAGGTGTATCGATCATAACAAAGTCTGTCTGATCTTGAATATCTAAATACCTACTATATTGATCGTGTAAAGCCTGTATTTCAGTACCTATTTTATTTAGCCTTTCTGTAACTAATTTAATTTCTCTATTACCAGCTTTTCCAAACTGGTCCATAGCCATTGCTTTTATATCATCTTCTGTAAATAAACTATTGAAAGCTCCCTTAACATTGCCTGATAAACTTTTAATTATATCTAAACCTTCAGGTCTATGTAATCTATTAAGTATCGCTTGAGCTATCTTAGGGTACTTTGTTGAAGTATCCAGCAGTGTTTTAGAATAAAGTACTTTTGATTTACCGTCTTCAAACGCAAACGCGCCTTGCTCACCATCTTGTATCAAAGCCTCTTTAGCAGCTTGATTAGTTATCGCCTTGCCTGTTTGATCTATTAATGCTTTTATTCTAGCGCTAGTGTTACGATCACTTACATTAGGCGTGCCAGCCGGTGTGATACCAAATATCTCTAAAAACTCTTGCTTTGTTATATCGCCTCGTTTTACTTGAGCTGCTAGACCAGCTTTGCTCCCAGTCTTTGAAGCAGAAACTCTAGAGCCTTTAGTATATAAAGATTCTAGTAAAACTTTGTTAATACCTGTTGATTTACCAGAACTGTCTGTTCCGTCAGGTAGCATTGCTAACAACGTATCAGCATTCTTAAGAATAAAGTTTTGAGCGTTAGCCACGTCGCCTTTACTAAGGTTACCCGGCTTAGGCGATACACCAAACATAGTCTGTGTCTCGTCTACTAAAGCGTTACCCAGCGTTTTATAAGACTTACCGTCAGTATCAATATCTCCATTCTTAACTCCCTCAACAACACTATCGTGCATGTTTTGTCCTCGCTCCCCAAATCTATCGCCTAACCTTATGCCTTCTCTAGTTCTTGCTTGCGTGTCAATATCAACCGTTTCTTCAGCAGCTATGCCTCTAGCCTCAGTAACATCAGACTCAAAATCTGTTTTAAGTATTCTGTTAGCAGCCTCAATAGCTCTTCTATCTAAGAACTTATTGATATAAGCCGCGATAGGTACTCCAGGATTAGCATCTTGATCATACTCAAGAATCATATCGAGTATACCTCTTCTACCAGTATTAATTTCATCTGTAAGTAACTGCCTATCAAAGCCAGGTACGTCTTGATATTTATTAACTAGCTTGTTTACTCTACCGCCAAACTCATCGATAATATCCATCGCAGCACCGACACCTTGCTCTTCATATAGAGTTTGCACACGTTCAGATGCCTCTTGCCCAGACCTTGAAAATCTTTTCTTACTAGTCTCTCCATCAAGCTTACCATCAATTCTACTTTTTGTAAGCTTTGAAACCTCACCATTTCTAAACGCCTCAATATTACTTATCATAAAATTAAGCGCGTCCTTACTGTTATTTATTTTAAAGCCTTGCTTCGTAGCCATGTTAAACCAGTTGCGCAAACTAGTTCTACCAGCGGCTTTTTTAGCAGCGTTGAACTCACTCTTATAGTACTTATTACCAATTATATCTTGAACAGACTTTGTGTACTCGTCATAATACTCTTGACTACCAGATTCAAAGTTTCCTCCTCGAACCAATGCATCAACTCTATCTCTAGCAGATTGATCCACCCACCTAAGATTTTCATCGGCAGCTAAACCTTGTTGTAAATTTACGGCAAAGTTTTCCATCTGACCTTCAGCGTTCATACCGCTTAATACGTCCATAGCGTGAGTACCCTCGTGAAGAGCTACTGTACCCTGAAGCATTTCCCCGTTATTTAAAGCGTCCTGGACCTGCTCTGTATTGGCCATAGTTATATATTTGCCACCTACAATAGCGCCAAACTCAACACCCTCCTTAGTAGAAGACTTAAACATGTCCTGCATATCATCTCTAAGTGCGTTGTACTCGTCTTCAGTGATATTACCATTGTCAAACTCTTGCTTAAGTTTCGCCATTAAGTCTTCGTTAGAGTCTGCTTGTATTACCTCAAAGTTACCAGCAACACTTGGATCCGCTAGTATAGATTCTAAAGATATATTACCTTCACGTGCCTGTGTAGTAGTCCACCCTTTGCGGACCTGAATTTCAGTAGCGTACCTGTCTATTATAGCATCCTCTGCTTTGCGGTTTCTGTTTTTTCTACCGCTTTCGCTAAACTTACCTCCATAAACTTTTTGCTCTACGTAGTCCATCAACTCATCGTCTTTACGATGTGAGTTGATTCTATTGTTTCTAGCTTTACGCTGCATTTCAGTATGAACAGCAACAGCCTTCTCTTTATTAGACAGCTGATCCCAACCAGGTTTTTTAGATAGTCTCTCTTGAACCTTTAATCCTTCTTCGCCATATACATCTTCTACCACGTTACCGTCTTCGTAAGCTTGAGCAACTTCGGCGTGTGTTTGGCTAATTCTATTTTGAGCGCTAGATAATCTTTGATCAAAAGATTTTAAATCACCACCGCTTAGCGTAGCCCTATATGCTTTTAGTTTTTTATCTATTGTAGCTTGAGAATCAGATCCTTTAACACCAGCTTCTTGATGTATTTTTAATAAAGCTTTATTAGCTTCTAGTGTAGTTTTCAAGGTCTTTGAACCACCAACTAAAACGTCAAGCTCTAGACTACCTTGTAAATTAGATAGTCTACCTACTTCTTGAAGATAATCTACCTTAAGAGCCGCTTTCTCAGCCGGCGTTGCAGCTCTTTCCATGCTAGCTGTGATCATGTCTAGGTTTGTCATCACATCATTGTAAACCGCTCTAGTATCACTAGTAGCCATTGTAGATGTAAATGCGTTGTAGACGTTACCAGAACCTTGAGTTGGACCAGCTGATATGATAGAAGACAAGACTACATCAAGAGCGCCAGAGTAATCCGCGTCTTGACCTAGTATTTGAGAGCCAGCAAATTGATCACCAAAGAATATTAAACTTTCCTCAATAACTTCACTGCCTGTTTCCTTAGCAGTAGCAAGAACACCTCTGCCTACGTTTTGATACCACTTGCTAGTTGCAGCCCTAATCACATCATCAACTTCACCTCCAAAAGCTTTTAATAATTTTTGAGAGTTTATAGCTGTACCAAAGAACGTAGTTACACCGCCTTCAATAACAAGTGCTGAAGCCATAGCTAAATACAGTTCTTTATCATCTATTTCTCCAAGAATTTTGGTTTTTTCTAACTGTCCTTTTTGTACTAAATATTCAGCTGTTGAGACATCGCCGTTTTCAAGCGCCAACTCTAAGTCTTTCAGATCTTCTTCAGCTTGCTTTCCAGCGGTACGCATGTCGTATATTTGCTTTTTCTTTTGGCCTGCAGATCCAGTTCCAAAAATACCAAAACCAGTGGTCGCTGAGCTTCCGTATTTTATAACGTTAGCTGAAGCTCCAAGCGCTTTCAACCCAGTAGAAGTTACACCACCTGTACCAACAGCTACTATTAAGTTTGGTAATTGCTGAGTGAAAGTTCTAGACGCATACTCGCCTTTAGCGCCTATATCCCAAGCTTCCTCACCAGTAAGCATAGTTCTGTAAACCCCTGCCCTATCGTCTATTCTTTGCAGACCTGCTAAACCTTCCTCGCTGCCAAAGAAAGACGTAGTACCCCACCACATACCTTTCCAAGCATCCATCCAGTCTTTCCACTGAACATCACGTCTATCAAATTCTTTTGAAACAGTTGCAAGTGTAGCGGCATCATCTTCAGTTTCATTAACAAACTCTAGGTAATCAAACATTTCACCTCTAAGACCATTCATATAATCTGAATTTATAGTCTCGTATTGACCGTATAGGTTGTCTATCTTCTTTTGGAATATCTTGCGATCTTCTTCGTTACCATCCTCTGGCATATCTACTACAAGTCTAAATGTACCATCCTCAACATTACCTTCAGAGTGATAGCCATATCCTGCTTTAGCAACGTTAGCTAAAGCACCGTTGATAGTTGTAGCTAAAGTGTCGCTTTTTTGTTTTAAATGGTTTTCAATAGTAGTTTGTCTCGCGCTAAAGGCATTGATCTTGGCTTGTATATTGTGAGGCGCTGTTTTTTCGTCTATAACACCTCTTACAATATTAGCGTCTGGAGAATTTGCTATTTCTCTTTCAAGCAATACACCTCTGCGCCTAGCAACCTTTTCGTCTACAGCGGATCCCACCATAATGTTTACCATCTCAGAACCTGCAGTTAATGAGTTTTTAACTACCTCTTGACCTTCAGGTGATAAGTTCTTGTACATATCAGACTCAAGTACACCGTTAAGTCTTTGCTCTTGCCAATCTGAAGCTTTTGTTTCTTTAGTTTCGACGAATGTCCTTCCCTTCCTTTCCTTCTCTGTCGTTGTCGTGTAGTATATAGGTTCGTTAAAATATCCTGCTATTGTAGTTATTTCTTCTTCTGGTAAGTTTGAGTCTTCTAGTATAGTTCTAACTACATCAAACGTTAAAACGTTATTGTCTTTAAGAGCTAAAGTAACAGCCCTGCCGCTGTACTCTGTTTCATCTATATCAAATGTTGATGGATCATCACGAGTAACAATGTATTTATCTTCAAAAGCTCTAAGTTCAGTTTCAATACCACTAAGTACTTCAGCTTCTCTTTCAACCATATACTCTCTTGAGTTTTGCAAAAAGTTTACAACGGGGTTGCCGTCTGCGTCATAACCAAAACCGTTTTCCTCGTGAAAATCTTCTGCTAAGTTCCAAAAATAGTTTTGCACTTCAGCACTGCTCACCCCGCCGTAACCATTGTTCATTGTGCCACCAATGTTATTGGCATCTTCTTCGTACCTGTGATTATTTACATACCCTTCAAAATCTTCAGGCGATCCTCCTAAAACAACCTCACCGTCTTTTAATAATCTATATCCTTTTACAAACGTACCGCTTCTCCCTTTTTCGTCGTTGAGCCTATTATTACTCCATTGAGTAGGTTTTCCACCGCTAAAGTTAGCATAAATCGGCTCAACAGTATATCCAGAAGCACTAAGCACTTCGTTCATACCTTCAACGTCATTAAATTGATAGGCGTATTCTTCGCCGGCTTGCCCGCTAGCTGTACCAAGTATAGTTTCAGAAGCACCAAACGCTGGATCCGCGTTACCACTGTCTTTTCTTTCAAATAAAGACCATATAGGATTAGATGCTATTTGACTGTTATCACCAGTGTTATACCACTCTGCAACAATATCTACCGTGGTATCTATTTGCTGAGGATTAGTGTCCGATATCGCAAAATACCCACCGTCTGGCCTAAACACAGCAGCGTGTTCATTAGAATATCTACCAGTGTTAGAGTGATTAGCTTGTAGGTTAGGAAGAGCTGCGACGCTTTTGAAATCTCCGGCTACAGTAGAAGAAGAGTAGTTAGACTCACCTCGATACTCTCGTTTGATATTATTTTTAAGTTCATTGCTGAATTTATCTTCAATGCCATCAAACATGCCTGGTTGGTCTGCGGCATCGCCTTCGACATAATTAGCATCAACTTTGTCTACAAATTCTCCGTACTCAGGAAATATATCTTTTGCTATGCTGTTAGCTATATCCCCAGTGACAGCAGTCCAATCTGTAGTCCCTACTTTTTTAGTGTAATATACCCCGTTGTCTCTCTTATAATCCCATCCATCTCCCGTGTCCAAAACAACTTTAGGTGGATCTTTTTGCTCTTCAACTACAACTTCTTCTTCTTGCCCTTGTTCTTCAATTATAGTCTCTTCTTTGCTATCATCATCTACAACTATTTGCTCTTCATTTTCTTGCTCCAAAGAAGAGTCGTCCACGCTCACTTCCGTAGTAGACTGTAAAACTTCTGGTTGCCCTTGAGTCTCTGACTCTCCGCTCGGGCCAGTCTGAGAGTCTTGTGCTTTTTTTAATTCGTATTGTTTTATTTCTGATGCGATCTCTTCAGGAGAAGCACCAGCCTGCTCCATAACGAGTACTAACTGCTCTAATTCTTCGTTCATGTTTTAGAGGTTTTTATAGTATTGAATTTTTTCTGCAATAGACATGTTTTGTGGAGCTCGTCTTGCTCTTGTTTTTTGAACTTGTTTTTCCGCTTGATCTGGATTTTCTTTATCAAACCGTGCTTTACCTAATGCGTATCCTTGATTATGCATAACCGATTCGATGCCTTGCGCCGCGTACGTAGCTAGTTCATCAAACAACTTATCATCAGCCTTAGCCCTATCAATTAACTCATTCATCTTTGCTTTAGGTACATCACCAATAATACCACCTTCTATCATGAGCTCTAGCAAAGGTTTTGTGTTTGCAAAAGTTGGATCTAACATAATAGAATTTATGTTGTCAGGTGTGATCATTTTTTTACTCTGAGCAATTACAGACTCTTTGTTATAAATAGCGTTTTGTCTACCCATGTCTTGTAAGTTGAGTAGCTGAGTTTGGAAATCTAATTCTCTTTGGTGTGGGTAAGACTTGTCTTTAGCAAACTTATTCATCCATGTTCTATCAGCCGCATATTCTCCGCCGTTATCTAATTGAACTCTATATACTAGATCGTTGTTTTCCGTATAACCCGGAATAACGTTTTCATCCATTTTAAACAACTTAGACCACACTTCTTTTTCAAGATCTGTAGTAGCGTTGCTGAAACCGTTATCTTTGTATATATCGTTAACAGTCTCAATAATGCCACCTGGAGCAACCTCTGCTTTTACAGCAGACCCTAATTGACCTAGTGTACCAAACGCCTCCATTCTTTGTTTTTTCTTTTCTGTGTCGTCATCCGCTTGTGAAAAGAACTTATTTTCTTTAACATCTCTTAAAAGATTTTGAAAGTGATTACGCATAGTCTCTGTTGCTACACCGCCTCTACTTGCTATAGACTCAGAACTTTCTTTCAACCTCTCGTCGTAGTTAACCTCATCGAGCGCGTCGTGTTTAGACGTAAAAGCAGAAGGTCCACCACCGCCTTTAATTCTTTGAGTGTCTAGTTTCTTTTGCTCTTTGTCAGCTATTTTTTTAGCCAATTCCATTTCTCTTTCTTCACTTGACAAACTTTGTTCAAGTCTTCCTTCTATATTTTCTTGGCTTAAAGAGATTGGCGGATCTCTTTCTTCGTCTGATCTTTTAGCCAAGTCTTTCATAGCTTGGTTCGTCTTTTCTTTTTCGTCTGCTACTTGTTTTTTAGCCTCGCCTTGCGCGTTTTCTTTAGCTTGAGCAAGCTCTACGCCTTCAGTGCTAACTCTTTCACCTAAGTCTTCAAGAGGGCTAAAGTCAGTTAAATATGTTTTATTCGCCGCTCTTAACGACTGTAAAGTTCCAGCGCTAAGCTGGTAGTTTGAAAATCCTTTTTTGTCTTTTTCTTCAGCCATGATATTATAATTTAACCACCCATTGTTCCAGCGTAATCCATACCCGCTTCACCAACATCAGCAACACCTTCAATAGCTTGTGCTTTAGCATCCGCCTTTCTTTTTCTAGCTTCAGCTAATTCGTCAGCACTCATCGTCAGCTGGCTTTGAACTTTACCAAACTCTTGCTCTCTACTTATCAATTCTCCTTTACGCTCCATTTGCTGTATTTTACCGGCTTCAGCAGCAGCGGCTTGTTGGTTAGCTGCTTCTTGTTTACCAATACTAGCAGATGCTCTTTGAGCATCTATAGAACCTTGTTGAGCCATAGTTTGAGCTAGCGCGGCAATGCCAGATCCACCAGCTGCTCCACGCATCTGCTGCATGATGTTAGCTTGGCTTTGCATTGATTGCTGTTTTTGAAACTCAGCCTCTTGTTGGTTAACTGTTAAGTCTTCCATTGTGTTCTCAAGGTTCTGATATGGATTACTTGTATCAAGATTAGCAAACATGTTTTTATTTTTAGCTACCTCCATTTTAGCTTTTGCTTCATCAGCTTTAGCTTTCTTAGCTTCAATTGCTCCGTCAACAGCTTTGGCTGTACCAGCCGTAGCCGCTATAGCCAAACCTATTATTGCTACTGTACCTACTGCAAACGACATAATTTATTTATTTTTAATATATTGTTCATATTCTTCTTGATTTAGTGCTACTATATCAGTCTCTAGTTTTCTTATATCTTCTGTATTAGTAGGATTTTTATGCGTGTTATACCAAACACTATCTTCATGAGCATATAAAACTCTCTGAGCACCAGGCGTAGCGATTACATGACAAGGAGCTTTGTACTCAAAAACACCCTCCTCACTAGATATAGTCAAATGCCCAGACAACAAAAAACACATGTGCATATGTTTATGTATTGCTCCAACTACAGCAGAGTCTTTATACATTGTCATTTTTCTAACATAGACACCGTCCATAAAAAAATGTTCTATAGGTAGTTTATCTGAGTTAGTTATTATAGGTTCTTCATCTGTACCTACAATTATATTGTCTCCGTCAGCGTTAGCAGTCAGCGTATTAAGTAAGCTCTGTACGTCTGATTTAAAGCTTTTTTGCAACTTGTTATCAGTCATTGTATTTAATTGAATTATACTGATATATAGTTACACTTTTTAGTGTTTATTTACTACTCTCAAACATTTCGGTAGCTATGCTAAACAATTCAGCCGCAGCTGTAGTGTCATCGTTAACAAGTTTTACGCTAGCAAAGTACCCTAATGGAGAACTTAAGTTAGCTTTATTGTTTTTGCTAAACAATATAAACTTATCGCTTAAACCCGCGGCACCACCTAGATCATTATAACCTACAGAGGTTTCTATAATCATAACTGGAGAAGCAGTCCCAGGATTTTGTATTTCTCTTATGCTACCTATCTCTATTACAGATCCGCTATTAGTTGTAAAACCTCCAGACGCCGCTGTGCTTACGTAGTAAGCTGTATCTCCAACCTGGCAAGATGCGTTTATTGGTGCTGAAAATGTTAATGTTGCTGATGGCATTGTTTATTAGTTTACGTTTACAAAGTCGTCGATAAATATATCTAAACTACCTGCTGTTTTATTTAAACCTCGAACATCTAGATATCCTGACACCACCAAGCTACCACTTACAATAGAAGCTTGGATGTGCTTAACTCGAACAGCACCTGAGTTTGAAGACTCGTTCACATCGCTGCTAAAGCTAGTAAAATCTTCTGTATTAGTGAAAGTTAAAATAGTATCTTTTGAGATTGTCTGAGGGTTGTTTAAAGTTATTTGAGTAGCCGAGTCGACACTTTTAATAGCCGCGAACACAGAGTCTCCGTCAGTTCTTATAATACCTTCACCTTCGACTTGCATTAAAGCTTCAATGCCTCTAGTATTGTCTAACGGTACCAAAGTAGCGCTTGATACTGCTGATGTTACTCGAGCTTGAAGAACACCACCTAATCCAGTTGTAGATCCTTTGAAGTCTATATCACTATTGTTTTTTAAATAAAGCTTTTTTCCTGAAGCAGGTGGAGCTGTTATAGAGAACGGAACTAAACCAGCGTGCTTAAAGCTGAAAGTAAGCTTAGAGTTATTAGGTAGGCTAACAGCGTTGCTAAGCGTTATCTCTTGTCTTCTTATAGATGTTATTACTGTATTCTGTGGCACGTCATTACCAGCAAACTTAGTCATAAGCACCATGCCTGTTTTAAATTTATTTTTTCTATTTAATACAGTTATTTTTTTAGATAAAACACTATTGTTGCCTCCTCTGGTGAATACATCTTCACCTTGCCTAGTTTTTTCGCCGTAACTACCTTCATAGTTACCAGGCCTGTATATTACTTGAGTGGTTGTAGTGCCCCAGTTAGATGTTGTAGTAGGACTAGCTTGTATAGTTAGCTTTTTTATACCTTGCTTTATAATAGAGGCTTGACCAGGTGCAGTAGGAACTCTACTAGCAACAACTGGCGCGTTACCTGAAACAGCACTAGACACAGCTTCTACTCTTATGTCGTATCTAGTTCTAGAAGTAGTTGAAGGTAAGTCAACTTCATGCGTTATTATGCCAGAACTTCCAAACGTAGCTTCTTTATAAGAAGATGTGGTTTCAAAAATACCTTTTTCAAAGTTGTAGTACTTTGCTACCGTTGGGTTTGTTGTGCTAGTTGTTTCTTGCAAGAAAACTCTATAAGAAGCTCCTGACGCGCCGTGTACTTTGACATATGCTTTAGAAGCTTTTGATCCATAGTTACTAGTGTACGTAACGCTTTTAATATCGTCTGGAGTAGAAGTGTGGTTTTGCTTTACTTGATGATTAACAATAGCCTTGTGTCCTAACACACATATATCACTTGGATCTTGGAATAAACCGTTTTCTTCTGGTGGACTATAAAATACCTTTGCTTTAAAACCAGTTAAAGCACCTCCAGTATATACAAGATCTGTTATTTGACCATCGTAACTACTACTATATAAACCTAAGTTTTCAAAAGATATTGAAGGAAAACTGTTACCACTTGTAGAGTAGTAATATATAGGCGCTGTGCTTGTGTCAGAAGCAAACGTAAGTTCTGCTATCATCGTCTCTGTGCCATCTTGAACAACACCGCTGTGCTTAGTTATGTTGTGAGATAAGTTAAACTCAGTTGTTTTAGATATAGTGTTGGGAGACGTTATATTAGTAAACGCAACAGTTGAGCCACTTAGTACATCATGCTGCGTTCTAACACACGCGTTTCTTTCTCTATAAGTGTTTGCTGTAGACTTAATATCAATATCTACTACATATGTAAAGTTATCCGCTGGCCAAGACTGAGCTGCGTCAAAATGAACTCTAGCATTCACGGTGTTAAGCGGGTCACCAGCCCCGAAAGTAGAGTCAGAAAACACAATTTTATCAATGTCAGCTAGATCATTAACGTGGGTGTCACCATCAACAGTAAACTCTAATCCTGATGCAGCTGCATCTTCTATTTCAAAGTCGGCCGCTGATAAAGGATATCCACTGTAAGAACCATTTACAATAGGCGATATTGTTAAATCTACGTAAACACTACTTCCAATAGTAGTGCTAGCGTTAACATTAAGAGTGTTAGATGCTACTGTAAATTTACTTTGCTCTGTTGCAAGAACCGTAGATGTATCAAAAGTAGTATCAGAGTTGTTAGCTACTGTTATAGTTATAACGTCAGCCGTTCCGCTGTCATTATGTTGTATGTTGGCTAATCCAATACCTTGAACACTAAACTCTCTTTCATCTAAATTTGATAGAGCTGTTACTTCACCTGATGGATACCCAAAGTACTTATCTTCTTTATTTTTAAAGAAAACATTGCCACAGGTTTGTAAGTTAGTAGTAAGATTATCTACATACCAACCGTTCTTTGCAGCAAGATTATAGTACTCCCCATCCGTTACATTGTCTGTGTCTACCACTCCGCTATTAGTGCTGTAATCTCCAGTAAAATAATCTTGATTGTCTACGTCTGTAAATACAGGTATATTAGCTTGGCTACCTTCGTAATTTAACGTCATAAAACTTTTAACAGTTTCAGGTTGATCATTAAACAATACCGTTATACTAGAGTTATCAGCTGAAGTATTACTGCCGTAGAAAGTATTGTAAGCGTTATTAGTGTGGTGCTCATATATGCCACCGCCGCTAAACGTATAGTATGCGTTGTTTAAGCTAACTCCACTTTGTGGATAAAAAGATTTAAAGCTAGTCCAGCCGCTAGCTTGCTCACTATAAGAAATAGTAGCCTGATCATGGTGCGTGCTCTGGTGATTAGCATACTTCTTGTAAACGCTAAGATTATACTCTTTCTTCCTTTCGTCATATGTACCTAGGCACGTGTCTACGTAAGAGCTCATAAGATCAGAAAAATAATCCTTCATACCTATGTCAGATATCGGTCTTACACCTTCGCCACTAAGTGCTAACACCTTTCCTCTCATAGCATCAGAGAAATAAATAGTTGTAGGTGTAGAAGCTAGAGACTCTGGGTTTTTAGATATACCAAAATCACCTTGATAAGGAGTGACATCGCCAATAACAGTGTTACTAGATACTAGTTGAGGCTTACCGTCTGCATTATATAAAGCGTCTTTATTTGTTACTGCTCTTAAGATCTTATCTTCGCAGAACATTACAAGTCTGGTATCTCTGTTAAATAATCTCTGTATGCTGCCGTATATAGGATTTAAATCTTTAGTTATAGCTTCTCCAGCTATGAACTGATTAGTGTTATTAACCCCGGCTGTAGAGTTATATATACCAGACCATATCAACCCGTGTTTTCTTCTTTCTTCACGAACTTGTTCCGCTAGTACAGACGAAGCTTTCACGCCATTGTCTATTTGAGCTGTATTAAAATCATCTCTAATTCTATCAGACTCTATACCATTACCAAAACAATAGCAGTTATTCCAGTCTAAATAATGAGTTTGAGAAAACAACTTATTGTTGTTGAAGAACGTATTTGGTCCACCGTGTAAGGTTAGAGTTGTGTTTCCAGTTGCTACTGCTCCGTTGGCTACTGCTGTGAAAGAATAATGATCCCTTTTAGTAAATAATATAGATTCATCATCGCTAATACTAGTAGACCCTATAGCTGGCGTGAATGTCACTGTTTGATTAGTAGCGGCTGTTACAGTATGCGTGTCGCTACCAATTTTAAATGTTGAACCTAGTGGCGTTAGCTCTTCTATAGTTTGGCTATTTAAATGCAAGGGTATTAAACCGCTAGCTTGATAGTATATATCTAAATCTACACTTTCTTTAGGTTCTGTTTCCCAAACACCAGGCTTTTGAGTAAATGTACCTCTATTAGAAGCTTCTGAAGTAACTTGTACTATCTCAATAGTATCAAAGTTGCTATTGTCATGGCGTATTGCGCGTTTATAATCGTCTTCGCCAGGTACAGGTCCATTACCTATATACGTTTGATAAGTAGGGGAATCTGGGTCTAAATCCATTTCATATCCACCTGTACCAGTTGTAGGGCTGTAGTAGTATGGACCAACAGACCCAATAGGTGGGTCTACGACAATAGTCCATCTCTGTCTCATGTTATCTACATGGTACTGATCTTTGTCTTTGTTCAACCCATTGCCACTTGTCATTCTACAGTTTCGTATGCCCCAAGCACCTTGTTGAGGATTACTACCGTTTTCAAATACACTAGTATTGTTAAAACCGTCGTTTTCTATATTTCCCCCAACAGCTACTGGAAATGGCTCACCAGATACAGTGTATACTACATTTCCTGGATCTTTTTGAAATCTAAAGCTAGTATTAGGTTGAGTAAGAGTGTTTATGAAATCTTTCGCTTTGTCGTACAGCACCATGTCATCTTGAGCATCAACCATGACGTCTTGAAGTTGGTGCCAGAAAGGAGACACTACGCCATCACCACTGCCTTGAAAGTTACCATCACCGTCCCAAACGTATTTACCGCCGTATCCACTTGAATTACCCATACCACTCCAAGAAATATCCATGTATCTACCGCCTCCCCAAATACCTCTACTAGGCTGGCCCATGTTTTTCTTAACGTTACTAGCATTAGCGTATAGCCCACTATAGCCATCATCTTGATCTTCAGCCATACCACCTTGAGTGCCGTGCCAGAAGTGATCGTTAGTATTACCGAACGTATAACCTAAAGAACCTTTAATTCCAGGCTTATCGTCATCCTGGTTTTGGCCGCTACCATCACCTGTTTTACCAGTCCAAGAGTACGCTGTAGCAGCGTCAATAAAGAATCTAAACTCCTTCCTCACAAACGCCCAATATTCTTGAGCGTCTCCGTCGTCATAAAACTCGTTTGTTTGAGTACCGTCACTTAGAGCATACATTGGGTTTTGATCTAAAATTCTAGTTTGTAGACCACCAACCTCGTTTGACGCTGAGTTCCAAGGACTTGTTCCTGGAACGTTATCCTCGTGTCCCCACCAGTATATGTTTTGACCTTGACCACCTATGTCTGTGCCGCCTGTGTGGTGCGCGTATTCTGTTGGGTGTATAGGTGAAGCGGCTACGAATCTAGTTCCTGCAGTGTGGTTGTAACCAGTGATTGGTTGAAGCTGTGGGCTCTGTGAAACGTGAACTGCACCAGAGGCGCCGTTAGGAGTAAAACCTTGATCAGCAAAATTATCATCTTGGTTGTCTCCATAATTAAACAACGAAGAGCTAGTAGTGTGTTTAGGCACAGTAGGTATTTCGCCCGTGTTTATATCAGTGTTTTTGTATGCGTTGTTAGCTATATAACCAACGTTGTACGTTTGAACAACGTCAACGTCAGTAATAGCTGTGTTAAGTACATATCTTTCTAACGTAGCATCTTTAAGTATTTTAACAAAAAACCTACCATCAAACTCAGGTCTGTTTTCTACTTCAAGCTCTATGAGCTCCATGCTTAAGTCTGTAATACCGTTTTCATAAGTATCGTCTGGGCTAATGAACGCAGCGGATTCATCTATGCCAGAGACTAACTGTATTTTATAAGGACCATCGTCAGTGAGTTTAGATATTCTAGATACTTCGAATTCGTTTGAAACTTGACCTTGACCTCTAAATTTTACTACTAAAGAATCAGGAGTAAGGATATGTATTTGATCACCGTATGCGTTTTCAAAGTCCCACTCACTAATTTTTATAACAGTATTGTCTTGTAGCGGGTAACCGTCGTTACCAGCACCTATGACATCATTGCCGCCATCAAACACTGTGCCCAAAGACTTTCTTTCTGTTTTCACAAAGTCAGGTGCTTCGTTTTCTATAGCTAATATTCTGTACCTAGCTTTATCTTTTACGGCTTCATCGGTTCCGTGAGCTTTTTTAAGTACAATAAACGTTTCGTTGTCTAATTTGTTTCTTTCTGAAGAAGGAAATGATAGCCATATATTACCATCTGCTGCAGCATACCACCTATCCATAGCCATAGTGTAGTACTCAACAGAAGTTTCCTTTACATAATAAGAAAAATACTCAGCCCACTCTGGGATACTAGGCGTAGAAGGATTTATTTGGCAAGTTAATCTATTCTTAGTGTCTGAATTATCTTTTAATACCGTTATAGCGGCTTGTTTAGTAGTCAACACAGGTGTTTCTCTTCCGTATGTATCGCTAAATACTACACCGACCTGATACTTACGCATCGTCTTAACTGACGGCTGAGCGTATTCGTAACCTCCATCAGTCAAACCTTGAGCATCAACGCCTACGTTTATAATAGGGTCTTCTAATACAGTGTAGTTCTGTAAGTAGTTTCCATAAATAAGTCTATTCGCTGTTATCTCTTGAGCTTTAGCTTGTCGCGGTACGTTGTCAAAAGGCCTTATTATTTGATTAGACGGAACTATAGCATGGATCATGTCTGTAGTTATCTCGAACTCACCTCTTTTAGCACCTAAGGTTTCATCGCTAAAGTCAGGCCACTCATCTTGACCATCAGACTGCTTAATTGTTTTAACTGTGTATACAGCTGGCTTACCTGCTTCTTTATAAAGTAAGTCTATTTCTACAACATCCTGCGGAAAAGTTTCTTCGTTGTAGTGGTAATACTTAAGTATTAAACCACGAAGCTGATTAACCATACCTAAGTTATATCCCTTCTTAGCTAGGTAATCATAGTGATCTGGTAAAAAAGCGATCTGTGAAAAAGGCGCGAAAGGAGAGTATTCACCGTCTTGGTACTTATATCTGTATGAAAATCTAGGGAACCTATTTTCAAACATAGGTCTTTTATCTTCTAGCTTAGTGTACCAAGTTACAGCCGAAGTTGTTAATCCAGCGTCGGCGGAAAGTACGATACCTGTAAACTCGCTATTATCTAGAAAGTTTGGGTTTGTAACATTAGATCCAGTTATTTCAATTCTAATATTATGCTCAGTAAAGCTATTTGGAGATAATGACGTATCAGCTAAGGCTACTAAAATAATATCTTTAGTTGTAGCTCGATAATCTACATCATCTTGAAACGTCAAGGTAACTGGATCTCCAGCTTGTATTGAACCTCCAGTAGAATTAGTAAAAGCGAAATCTGGTATAACACCGTTAGTTGAGTTCTCAACTCCAGCCGAATTTACTCTCGCACTAGACGTTCTGTACATGTCTATTTCTAGCGGCTGAGTAGGAGCTTTACGTATCACAGTAACATGAGATTCGTCAACGTAAACAGGGTGAGTTTCTGCTGCGTTAGTAACTACTCTGTATCTGCTACTTTCGTCAGTATAAGAGCTTTTGTCCTTAACTAACCTAGTGTGGAATATATCAAGGTTTTGATCTTCAAACGTAGCCGTTACATCTCCCGCGATTAAATTAACAACACCACCAGTACCAGCTATTGATCTAGATATATTTATTTTCTTTGGCTCGCTAAAGTTATCTGTCCAATAAATAAAATCATCAATAATATTTACAGCGGTTATTAATCTATTCTTAGAAAAGTTTAATACTCTATTACCGTTAAACGTTATAACATCATCGTCATCAAGGCCATGAGCTTTATTTGTTGTTACTTTCCAACGGTTTAAACCGCCCGCAGTATCAAACGACACGTCCGTAACAACTAGATTATCAGCTTCAGTAGTTTGTACTGTAGTAGCTGATGTAGTTATAAACATACCAGGTCTTATCTCACAATTCTGATTACCAGCAGAATCAATTGCTTGTGTAGTTATATGAAATGTATTACCAGTAGCCACACCACTTCCACTAGCATCAACTTCTGCGTGAACTCTGAATATATCTACAAACACGTACTTGTTGCTTTTTGCTACAGTATCGTATTCAATGATATAATCTTTAGCGCTATTATGTGTAAAGTCAGTCGCTCCATTATCGATAGTACCAAATAAGTTAGTGCTATCGTTAGAGTCACCAGCAGAAACAAAAGAATATATTTTATCCGTAGATGGGTGGGCTATAGAAGCTACAACAGTGCTTTTAGTGTGAGGTCCGTATTTACTAGAAACTGTACCGCCTGCACCAAGAACTATAGCAGAAGAGTTTTCATAAGTAAATAAAGTATTTTTATTAGTGTTACCTAATAACGATTGCACGGTACCTACATTAGAACCTTCTGAAGTAGCTATTTCTATGTTATTTGCATCTCTATATTGACCATTAGGAACGACACGCTCATCCATGTCTTTGTTCATCTTGGCCGCTGAGAAAACTCTCTTTAACTCTGGCATGTATTAATGTTTAATTTGCTTAGATCCTCCTCTAAGTATTTGAGTTAATTCTTCTAACTTAATATTTGATAAACGTAGCTTTGCTTTTCTTGTTTCAGCAAAGCGTTCTCTTTTTATTTGACCAAGTAAGCCACCTGGTGTATCTTTTCTCGCTGATAACACGCCGTATAATACGTGCTTGTATATAGCTTCTTCAGCTAGTTTTGGCACCATGCTATTAGTAAGATCTATACCAGCATTACCTGCTGTGTTCGCTAATCCATCACTAATATACTTTATAACAAGTGTTTTGCCACTTAAGTTAGAGCTAAAGTGAAACTTACCTTTATCGTGATCAATATAAAAACTTCCATTAGCTTGAGCATACTGTGGGTCTATACCGTATCTATTACCAACTAATTCTCCGTATTCGTCATCCATATCATCAGAATCGACTGAACCTATATCTGTTGATGTTTGAGAAACAAAGTTGTTCATGCTGGCTGATATTTGATTTCCATTAGCATCCGCCATCACTTCAACAATGTCGTCACCCGTAGTAGTGTGACCGCCACTTAATAACTCATTGGCTGTGGTTGCAACTCTAGCATTAGAGGTTTTACTAGCAGGGTATATAATTCTTTCTATGCCGTTACCATCGCTCCACGATAACTTAACATAGTTAACATAATCTATGGGCATTACAGAGACTAGTGTTGACTGAACTGTTATCTCCCAATCTTTAGTGCATTTAAGCGTATCATAGCTAAGCTCTTGCAAAGCTCTTATAGCATGGAAGTTAACATCATTAAGCGCAACGTTTTCACATATTTTTCCTTCGCCAACATATGCAGCATTGAAAGAGTCTATAATCTCGCTAAGAGGTATGTATCTGTAATCACCGTATTTATTATCATTGTTAATGCCATCGTTATCGTAATAACCAGCACCTGTTGATCTTATTATGCCCATTTATTATAGATTTTGAAGTTGTTGTTCAGCCGCGTTTTTACCAGCCGCAAGCTGGAACAGACCTGGTTTGTTAATGATTATGCCAGCTAATTCTAGTATATTGTTAACTAAAGTATCTTCTTCTGATTTATGTAGCTCAAAGTCTACAGCCACGTTTGCGTTGTATAACGCTTTTTCGTTAACAACAACATATCCCCAATTTGCTTGAGTAGGTACTCTAAAGCACTCTACAGAAATACCGCTTGCTATAGGCATTGAGCTCCCAGCATACACCAGTATGTCTCTACCTGTAACTATGTTGTCGGTAAATATAGGTCCGTCTCCTGATGTTGTTGCAATATGTCTAATAGACTTAGTGAATCTAATGGCCTCGTTTATTGGTAGTTTATAACAAACTTGGTTGTTATAAAACACTCTACCTGTTTGAAATACGTCGCATTGCTCTCCACCCGCAGCAACCGTGCTAGGAAATGTGTGACCAGCTGACACTGGCTCAACTGTTAGAAACGGATTTAACTTTGAAGATATTAATTCAGAAATATTTGTTTCGTCTATTTCTGGATCTACAGATTCTTCTTTTCTATTCCTTATATTTTTAGAATAAAAATAAGACTCAAATATAGCAATCTGAGCCTGGTTTGCCAATAAGTTAAACTCCTGCGGAGTTATATAGCCACGCTGCTCTTTGTTTGCAAGGGCTAATACTCTTTGATATACTGTGTCTACACTTATTGCCATAATTCTTTTTTTGTAGTTTTGCAACCACCCCGAAGGGCAGTTGCATCACCATTGATTATTAATTTAATCGTTTTTCTATATTGGAGTATATCTCCATCCCTTCATCAGTCTTAAACCAAGCGGCTAATGCTGAATATGGGTGTTCATCAAAAGGAACAGTCATTATCTTTCTATCATTGCTTCCCCATGAAAATGAGCGTTGATCGGAAGATAATTTAATAATTCCTAGCTCAGTGGCTTTGATACCAAAGTTTCTAAGCATTACGTTGTCGTCGTTAACAAGTTCTAAGAACAAACTAGGATTTCTTTTTGCAAACACTAACACGTCGCGTTTAAGTTCGCTAGAACTCATCTCTGATACCTTAGAACCAATCTCTGCTCTCATCACAGCCTCAGCTAAATCAATATCAATATCCATAGCAGCGTTTAACGCATTTATTTCCATTTGAATTAGCTCAACTTCGTTTATCGCTTTTACTTCTGGTTTGTATTCGTAATAAGCGGTGCCTCTATTAGGGTGGTACAGTGATAGTAATTTCTGCAAGACCGTTTTTTCTTTTGGTACATGAAGATACCCGTTTCTAAACATGATGTGAGATAACCGTTGATCACCTTTCATTTCGTCTACAAAAGGCGTTCTTTGATTTGAAGTGTTTTTAAGTTCTCTTTCATATCCTTTTTCTTCATCAAAATAATATATACCTGAAGATTTAAGAGAATAGCTTAAAGGTTTTTTATTGCTAGTCAACCAGTATATTCTATCTTTGATTTCCCAATCATTTTTCTTAGATAATTCTTTTACAATTGGTTTTGGCTCCGGTTTTGGAGCTTCAACTACAACTGTCTCTTCTACGTAGGGCTCTTCGACCTCTACTTTTTTTGTTTGCTTTTTAGCCATAATATAATATAATAAAAAATTAATATAAAACTACCCCACCCGAAGGCAGGGTAGTTTCACCAAATATAATCTTACTTCATCAACATGAAGTTGTTTGCACCTTGTACCACTAAGCAGCGCTCAGATAGGTAGTGAACTTGCATTGCATCAAGATCAGATGTAACAGCTCCAACTGAACCAGTAGTCCAAGTCTTCATCTTACGGTTGTCCGTATTAGAAGCTCTGTAACGAACGTGTAAGAAAGGACGCTTAAGGTTCTTTCCTAGTGACTGATCGTATACAGTTGAAGTTCCTGCAGGAATAACAACACCGCGGATAGCGTCTGAAGTAGCACGGCTATTGATTCCACCACGAGTAGCTTTATCGTTTAAGTAACGGAAGTCTGACTTGTAGAAATCGTAAGATCCGCGACGGAATCCAGAGAATCCTAAGTTAAGAGCCATATCCTCATCGTTCTCGAATACCCCGTAAGAAGTACCTCCAGCACCGTAAGAATTCATTGAAGCAAGCATGTCGTCCATTGCTAAAGCAGTTGAACGATTAACAAACATCATGTTCTCTTCAATAGCACCTTGAGAATCAAACTCTGCTAGAATAGCATCAAACTCAGCTAGGTCAGTAGCAGCGTTAACACCAGTAACGCCAGTAGTAACATTACCTCTAGACTCAATAGCAGCAAATAAACCTTCACTACCTGAGTTAACTCCTAATGCAGCATAATCTGTATCGTTAGTACCTCCAGCATTTGTAATGTGCGATGCAGCCGCTGTTTTCTCAGCTTCCATCATAGTCATCTCTAAGTAATCTGTAAAGCGTGAGCGAGTATCGCCTTCAGCTTTCAAGTACCATAAGTAACCGCTTTGTCCGTCTTCTCCAGAGATTTCAACCCAACCAATTTGAGAAGCGTCAGATCCAGAGATCTCGTAAGCGTCCTTCATAATGATTGGCTTGTTGTTGAAAGAAACGTGAGTTGGCTTAACTGTTCTAGCAGAACCAGTACCTGATCCGTAAGAACCTTGACCAGTTACACCCTTTTTGAACTCAGAACCTACAACTAACATAGTAGCTGCTGTAGTACTCGCAGTACCAATAGCAGTATCATCGTCGAAATTTTCAACGCTGTATGGCTGTGCAGTAATAGCTACGCCATCCACTTTTGTTACGTGAGCTCTAATTACTTTACCGGCTACAGCTACTAAAACGATATCATTTAGTCTAACACCATGGTTAGCTAAAGTAAACACATTTGTAGTACCCGCATTGTTACCGTCGATGTCTCCTGTTACAGTAAAGATAGAATCACCTGTACTTAGTGTACCTTGAACAGAGATATGTAAACGACCTTGCTCAGTCCAGATAACCTGGTCCGCTGTCATCGCTTCTTCTGCTCCTACTTGTGATAGGAAACCAGAAATTGTACGAGGTCCAAAAACCTCAGCCTCCTTCTCCATAAGATCCGGTAGGTATTGTTGCGCCCAACCTTGGTCAGATGCTGTAAAATCGATGTAGTTTGAATCTAGCGTTTGCTTCTGTGGAGCTGGTACGCTATTCAAATTTCCACCTGGATTTGAAATTGCCATTTTTTCTTAATTTTAATTTTTGTTTTTATTTTTAATTTTGAACTTAAAAGAGGCAGAATCATCACCTAGAACTCTTACTTTTATACCACCTTGCGCTTCACCTTGAGTGGATCTAGCAGTGGTATTTATATTCTTAGCTTTTGCAACACTGTCTTTCAGTGCGTCTGCTCGGCCTTGTTCGTAAAAGTGATTAGCAACTGCGTCTGCGTTCATAGCCGTGTACAAGCTCTTATGGTAACCTTTAGCATCTGACATTGTATTATCTTCGTTCAAAAACTTTTTGACAAAGTTGTTTATGTCGCTTTGTGTTTCCATTACATTGCTCGCATCTTTAACATTGTACCTAAATTTTTTATCTCCGACGTTATATTCAAAACCTTTGAATTTGTCGTTAAAAACCTTTTCTGTTTTATCAAAAAATCTGGCCTTTTGTTTTTCAGCTAGTTTTTGCGTCTGCTCTGACTCTTTATTGTATCGGTTGAAGAAATCAATTGCTTTCTGCTGCTCTTGAGTGAGCTTGCTTCCAGCTTTAATCTCTTCGTAGTATTTAGACTTTTGCCCGTCTAAGTAGGTCTTGGCCTCGGCAACTTGCTCTTTGAGGGCCAATTTTTTACGTTTAATATCTCTTTCATCATCTACATCCTCGTCAAATGAAAAAGTATCTTCTAGCAAGAAGTTTACTTCTTCCGAGTTTAGATGAGGTTTAGTTCTTTTGTAGTATTCTCGCAAAGCATCTTGATTATCTAAATCCTCAACGTTTCGGTTTAGGTTTACATAATCTTCTAGATCTCCACCAGTGTCGTCCATAAAGTCAAGTAGCTTTTGGACATTCTCTGGTATAGCTTTACCAGTTTCTTCGTTTGCATCTAAAGCTTCTACGACTTCTTCTTCAGTTATAACTTCTTCATCTGTTATTTCTTCAAGCGTGGGTGCTTCGACATCAGCGATCTCTTCTTGTTCAACTTCTGCAATAACCTCTTCGAGATCTGTTTGGTTTTCATCTACTGTTTCTACTGGTTTACTTAAATCTACTTTGATGACGTCTGGATCATCTTTGCTTTCAAATTTTTCTAGATCAAGCTCTGGTGCCTGTTCTTCTACAGCCTCTACCTGAGGCTCTTCTTGGATAACCTCTTCGGTTACCTCTTCATTTTTTACTTCTTCCATAATATATTATATAATTAATTACCAATTTGTGGGTTGAACTTATCTAAACCCATTCCGCCTCCAAGTATATCATTACCTGAAGACTCAAACTTTTTACTCGTTTGCTTCATGTTTTCTCGCCTATCTTTGCCAGCTTCTTTAATACCTTCAAGATCTTGCGATTGTTTACGTTGTTGCTGTTGAACCTGTTGATTGAGCTCAAACTCGTAGGTCATTAGCTCTTTCTTTAATCTAACCTCTTCTTGCAAGTGCCTCATTTTAGCTTCAGCCCTAACAGATTCTAGTTGGATTTCCGCTTCAGTTTTTGCCTTATTTTTTTGTATCTCAGTGTTAGCAGCGGCTTGTTGAGCTTGCGAATTCGCTTCTGCCTGGGCTTGCATGTTTTCTTGCTGTAGTCTTTGATCTCTTTCTTGTTTTTTCCTGCGTTTAATTTTTAGCAACTGATTTGCTAGCTTTAAATTTCTTACTTCACGAATATCTATAGCATCGTCAAGATCAATAAGTTTTTGAGACAAAGCCGTTTGTATGTTATTTTCTAATAACTGCTTTTCTTCTTCGTCAGGCTCAAGCTCTAAAAATATACCAAAATCATACAGATGAAGTTCTGACATTTCTTTTAACGTAGCCACGTTGTGTGATCCTATGCTCTGCACAAACGCATCTGCTGTTGGAGAATATTCAAGTATATCAGATATGCGTAACGATAAAGCTTCTGCTACTTCAGCCGTTAAAAACATTGATCCAAGTAGTATATGTCTTGTAGCTACGTTAGAGTTAGCTGCAGCTAGTTTTTGAACTCCAACTAAAGAATTAGGATCTGGTACACTGGCATCTCTAGCTTCGTTAAGACCCGTTACATCACGAATCATTTGTAAGTAGTAATTATAAGTCTGTATTAAGCTACCAATTTTATTTTGTCCAGCGCCGTTAGATATTTGTTGAATAGGTATTTTACCTGGGTTCTGATCTCCGTCAGATGTAAAACTTCTACCAATTACACTACCAGTTTGGAAGAACATGTTAAGCGCTTCTTGGGGATTGTAATTAGTTCCGTTACCTAAATCAACTTCAGCAAGCCCATCAGCGTCAAGGTATACTCCATCAGGAACCATGCGCGACATAACTTGCTGCAACTTTAAATGCGTTAACTGAATAGTGTCAGCAAACCCAGTGATTCTACTAACTAAAGACTCAATACGACCCTCGTACATGCGTGGCGCTACAATAGAGTAATTCATCTTAACTTTGTTAAAGTCAGATTTACTGCGCATCATGTTTTCAGCTTTATTCCACTTTAAAAGTTTATCCGTGCCAATAACCATTGCGCCTTCAAATATGCACTCTACAGACCGCTGCAACCTTTCGTATCCACCTTCTTTATCTTTTGGAGGATTAAATGTATCAGGCTTTTCTATAGCCTTCATACCGCCAGTTCCGGTTTCTTTAATTTTATAGACGTCATTAGTATAGGTCCTGTAGTTAAAGTACACTACCTGCACTTTGTTTTTGTCCATACCTTGTATACGTCTACCTCTTGAATTTCTTTTGCTAGTATTGTTGTATATTTCTTCTATATCACTTTGCGTAAGATGATCAAACTCTCTTGCAAGTTCGTTAATAGGTATAGTTTTAACTTCGCCTATATAGTATATATCTTCAAAATAAGGTGAGTCAGTGTAAGAGTATACAATATTCGCTGGATCAACGTATTCAACTGTAGCGCCTTCGCTTAAGTTAAAGTTTGTTTTTACACAACCTATGCCTAATACTGTTAGGTCGTACAATAATCTACGCCTAGTTAAATCATATTTATTACCTTCTAGTAAAACACCAATAGCCTGCTCTTCTGCTATTTCTACAGCCTGCTTATAATTTAACTGCATATGCAACTCTAGCTCTTCCTTAGTGTCTGGTAGTTTAGCTTGATCAGTTTCATATAAGTCAGCACTAAATAACTCGGCAGCTTTATCATTAAACTGTTTGCTCTCCATGTCCCTAAGCATGGACTCCATGTAGTCAGTTCTTTTGCTTACTCCATATTGATCTTGAGAATAAGCCTTAACGTTAAACATCCTTTCAGACATTCCGTTTACAACGATATCTACAAACTTAGGTATAATGGGTACTGGCTTCCAATCTAAATTTAAATAAGATAAATCACCATTAATAGATAATTCATCTTTGTACTTTTGTATCGACTGCTCACCACGAGCGTACAGCCTAAGTTGATGAAATTTATTTTGGGTTGTATTGTATCTATTGTTATGAGAGTCTTTAAACCACTCTTGCTCAATAGCGTGAGCTACTTTAAGCCCATACTCTGGACTCATTTTCTCTAGGTCAGAAACCGCTTGAGAAGGAAAATTTACATATACTGACTCAGCCATGCTTATTTAATTATCTGGGAGTTAAACCCTTTATTATCGTATTTTGCTATATTCAAATCCATTGGTGCTCTTTGTACTTTTGCGTTTGGGGCATACAAGTGTCTGTTACAAGCCATAATAGCTAAGCCTGAACTAATCGAAGCATCATGCTTTGTTCGTTTATTTATATCAAACTTAGCCCAGTCATTTAACAACTCGTTAAAATACACTGTTCCGTAGTTGCCTTCACCTAGATGACCTACATGTCCTTGTATATACATTTCTATAGCAGACGCATGCGCTTGCTTGATATCCTCACTTGAGTTAGGTATGCCACCTATTTCTTTTTCAGCAACAGATAGTTTTTTCCAGATCTTGTCTGGTCTGTTCATACTGTAACCTCTGTAGCCTCTTCGGCGTAGATAGTACAGTAATCTTGGCTTGTTGTTCTCTGCTAGTAATGGCATTCCGTAAAATACTAACGCCATTAGCACATCTTCAAAAAACATCTCCGCAGTTTGTGGTCTTGCTATATACTCTAAAAAGAACGTGCTTGATGGCGCGTCTTCCATAGAGAATTTTGTTAATCCGTGTAAAGCGCCTTTCGAGCCGCGACCATCGACAGTACCACTAATGTCGTAGCTATCACATCCAAATGCTCCAACATGCTCATTACCTGGAAACTTAATGCCATTTTTAATTATTTGTTTATTTTGTAAGTTTGCTGGTGGAACCCAGCTTACTTTAAATCTTCCGCCTGGATCTGGGTGAAATATTACCTTAGAATCTTTTATCCCGTTAACCCAACTAAAACTACCAGTAGTAGTGTGAGCGTTGTGCCTACTACCTTCATTGTAGTCTATTTGCTCATATATCTTCATTAGGTTAAAGATACTGTTTTTGCTCTCATCTCTAAAAGCATGTTCCGTAGTTCTAGGAAACTGACGGTAAAATTCGTTCAAAGCATCTTGATCATCTTTTAATCCTTCAGCTTCATTCTCCCACGAGTCTACTACTCCAACATCTATTAGTTCACCGTCTGGTCCCAGTCGTTCTCCATCACTTGGATTATCAAACACTGGAAGTCCGTACTCGTCAATAAATCCTTCATAGTTCCATTCCATAGGGATAAAGAGAGAATAAAGCCCAGACTTTGTTTGTCCATTACGATTTCGCTTTGATACATCTGAGTCATTATATAATTTTTTAAAGTTACTACCTCCTTTATCTAATGCGTTTGAAGTAGATCCCATGAGGCATTTGCCTACGATTCTACTTCCAAGTCTTAGGCAAGTCTTTGTTACTCGCCAGTTGTTCAATATGTTATCAGGTCTCTCCCACTTACCACTTTCATCGTGCACTAGCAGACTTAGCTTTTCACCGTCGTAGCTGTTGTCACCTGTGTTCTTCCAGTCTATGGTTGTATCAAGACCCACTATCTCCTCTAGTTGTTCGTTAACCTCTATTTTTTTACGAGTGAATTTACTAGCAGGAACTCTATACGCTAACTCAGACTTTGGACGATCCATACCATCCTGTATAGGTTTAAAGAAGAAGGGGTAATTAATTGATATAGGTACCACTTTGTCAGTAAACATTTTTTTCGCATCGGCACCAGACTTAGACAAGATCCCATATCTACTATCACTTGATATAGTGGCTAAGTTAACTGTTTCTGCTGAACTCATAAAAGAAAACCCTGAACGACGGTTCTTAAGGTAGCACATTCCATAGCATCTTTTATCAGCTTTGCAGGCTTCCCAGAATATAAAGAACAGCCGATTGGCCTCTCTAAAGTCTGGTGCACCAACGTCAATCTTGCTCCATTGCAAATACATGTAGTGGCTACCAGTCAAGTAAGTTGGCTTACCTTTATTCATAAACCAATGACCTTCTTCTCTACGTCTAAACTCTTCGTCTATGTAGTCATGCCACTTTGCTTTTTGTTCTTCTGGGTAGTTTCTCCAGTCAAATATAGTCTTTATGCGTGCCAACTCTTTAGGCGGCTCTTCCTTGCTCCACTTATCAGTTTTAGATTTGAAGTTAGTTGGAGCTTTAGGCAAAGCTATTTTAAAACCTTGTATATCATATATTTCACCTATAACACCGGTTCTAGACAAGACCACTATATCGTGATCTTTATCGTAACCATACTTCCACTTCTTACTTCTGTTTAATCTAGTAAGTGTGGTTTTCTTTATAGGCTCTATTACTTTATATAATGTCTGTTCGTACATTACTTAGATCTTCCTTCAGCAAAACCCTTGAAAACCTTTTCTTCTTTTACAGTCTCTCGACCTTCAAGTAGATTTTCTTCTTCTTGGATTCTGTTTAATATTTCAAAAGCGTCGAAGATCGCAAGCTTTTTTGTGGCAGCGGCATTCTTGAGTCTATCAGCTGATATATCATCATCTGAATCAACAATAGCTTCTTTAGCTACTTTGATTAATTCCTCAACTGCTCTGTGCCCAGCTTGGATTATATTCTTCTTCGTCTCCTTGATATTCATATTTAATTGTAATAAATTTAGATAACGCCCTATACATCCTTTTACCGTCTACCACAAACTCAAATTTGCTAATTGGGTCAAACCCAACTAGATCGCCTACAGTTACAGTTCCGTCGGAGTATCTAACAATACCAACTAGTGGTTTTTCAGTTTCAACGCTTAACTGGCTTTTGTCCTTAATAGGCTGCACGAAGCAATAACCCTTAGGACAAACCCAATCACCATCTCTTTTATATAGGTATATTTGGTCTTGCGTTACCAGGTATTTACCTTCTTCAAGGAATGACCTGCTATTTCTTTCTTTGCCTTTTACATCATGCCATCTTCTAAAGACGTTGTGATGTAATGTTACTATATCTCCAGGTTGAACCTCTGATTCACCGACCTTAGGTACAGATAAAACTATAGCTTCTCTGTTTACATGCTGGTGGTTAAATACCTCGGTGTTTAGTATTAGCTCTTTGTCTCCAACCTTTTTTATGTTGTTGTACCTTTCTCCTAATGGTTCTACAACGTAGTTGTAAACCGACTTCATTAGTATTCTAGGTTATACTCAACTGATATAGCCATGTTCTTGTTAAAATCTTTCCAAGGTATAACTGCTTTCTCTTTGCGAATATAAATAGAGTACTTATCTTTTTCTTCTAGTATATCACAAATAGTATGACCGCCATACACTTCTTGTCCTACAGCGTAGTGCATAGAGTCATTCTTGTAGTCTTTACCTATAGTTATCTTACGAATTAGATGGCTCATCTTCTTTGTAGTTTATGATACCATTTTGTATGTTGATATCATTAGTGCCATAAGTATCTTTAAGATTATCTTGTAAACTGTTTAGCTTGTCATTGCCTTGGAATAAAGCATGAAGAGCATTGTGTTTCTGCACTTCCATTTGCCCAATGTCAAACTGTAGTTTATTGATAGCTGAAACTACGTTTTGTAATTCTTTTAAGTTTTCTTCAGAGATCTTCTCTGGTTTTAGGTCTACGACCTTTTCTTTCTTTTTACCCATAATTGTATTGTATTAAATTAAAATTGTTTTATGATTTACACGGCGTTACAGCCGCAACTACACCACTTCTATTCATTTCAAAACTTTGAAACAATACAAGGTTTGTTGTTTTATAGTGACCAGCTCGTAGTATAAACTGTTCACCAGCTCTTTTTTTAGAATATACCTTGTCTCCAACCTGTGGTAACGGTCCGCTACCGTCGTGGTAGTAAGACTCGGTGCAAGCGCTTCTTGTATCAAGCGCACAAGCCGAAGAACGCTGTGTAGTAGAAGCAGCTATTCGAGTGTAGTTTTTTGCAGTTACAACTTCTTTCCTGCGCTTTACTAGTATAGGTTTATTCTTACCTCTAGATTGAGCAGAGCTATTAGCGTTACCTAAAGCCATTAGTGACCGTAGTATATGATTATACCGTCACCATACGCATCTGTTCCAGAGGCGTCAAAGTCTGTTAACTGAACACTTGTCCACCTACCGTATATAGTTAAACCTGCTGGAAACTCTACTGTGGCAGCGATTGGGGCTGAAACTACAGCATCACCGTCATTGTCTTCTCCGTTTGCTAAAAACTGCGTTCCAGTTCCTATGAAAGACACGCCATCATCTACTGTTGCGCTTCCATTAGCTATGTACGAAGCATCAGCAATTAGCTTAGCAAATTTAACAGCCTCTAGTGTTGTTATAGCTACAATTACTTTTCCTGTTGGAGCAAAAAGCTCGGTTAGACTTTTTAAGTGACCGCTACCTAGTTGCCCAAAGTTATAAGCTGTAGCTGTTGAATTAATTCCCATTTTATTTTTTTACTTTTTCTATAGATCTACCAGCAAAGTATGCACCAAACGCGGTTAACATAAGTATCTGTAGCAAATCTACATATGAATCTTTAACATTGAAAGGCAATGTATCTACGCTATCAAAAACCATTGTTAGCATGAACATACCCATTAAACATATAAGTGTTAGTGGTCTAATCATCTTAGCTAGCTTTACATCGCTACCCATATCAGCTTTCCACCTTTCGCTTACGTTATTTTGAAACTGAACCTCAGCATCTACAGCAGCCATACCTGACTCTGTGTCTACATCTGGATCTTTATCAATAAGGTTTTTTACTACGCCAAGAGCTCCTGAGTCTGGTAGAAAGTCTCCTACTACGTCAAGAACGTTTGGCGCTTTATTTTTAAGCCATTTACCTAGGCCTGTATCTTTAATCTTTTTCATTACTCTGCTTTTTTAGCTCTCTTCTCCCAAGGAAATACATTGCTTCCTTCTTCGTGCCACTTGCCATTGTACTTTATTTTACCGTCTTTTCTATGGTAAGTCTTATTACCATCTCTTACATAGTCATCACCATAAGCAATTTTACCTTGCTTCATTTCCTTAGCGTGAACGCTTTCATGACGTATAACCTTTTTTTCTAGCGCGCTACCTTTAGGTACATCTTTGTCTACGTAGATACTACCATCCATATTAGCTTCTCCAAGTATACCTTTATCTAGATTTTTTCTAAATATAGGTGTTTCTTTAGAGTTCCTAATCCGTCTTTTTTCTCTACCTAGTTTATAAGCCATTATTTTGCTTTGCTACGTTAAGCTTAATCTTTAAAAAACTTTGAGTCTTGAGAGTCTACTTTTCTTTGTAGTCTATCAGCCTTTGCTTTTTTGCCTTTGCTAGAAGCTACATTTCGCTTTCTTGCTAACCTCGCACCTTTTATATTACCTTCGTTTAAGCGTTCTGTAACGTTTTTAACTGTACCGCCTTTTTTACCTCTAATCCTATCTTCTTTACTTTTCATAGGAGTTTCTGGTGCATCTAGTATCTCTTGCTTAATATGATCCGGTAAGTTCTCTTGTTTGCCTACAAGAGCTTTCGTCATAGGGCTTTTACCCTTCATTTTAAATGCCATGCTATCTATCTTTGTCTCGTATCATATCATCTATGGACTTGTTATAGACCTTATCTGTATACGACTTGTTATTAAAAAACACACTGCGTTCAGAGGTCGGTAGATCTTCTTCGCCAAGCAATATGCGATATATTCGTGTCACTAGCTGCGAGCATTTAAACGACGTCTTGAATACAGAGTACTTAATGCTAGTTCTGTTTCTATGTCGCCAAACCTCTATCCAGCCAGCTGATCGTAGTTTCTCCCACCTTTTCTTATCCCAAGAATATGTGTAAGCACCCTCGATAAATTCGTTTCGGGTAAATCTACCCTTATGATCTAGATATATAAGTAACTCTAGATCAGCATCAGTTAACCCATAAGTCTTACAGGCCCACTTTCTTGTGAGCCTGTAGTACTTAAGGATGTTCATATCACGCAGATCCTGCGCTGTTAATCTCATTGATTAGCTCAAGTCTTGATTAATGTGTACGTCTGTTATTCCAAGACTGGCGTCATAAAAAACGCTGTTTAATGGATCAGCAACAGTAACCATCTTTGAGTATGGAGTTGCGTTGCTCAATTGAGCCATCATCTTGCAAACGTCTTTGTACTTACCAGTAGTATGGAATAGCTTGATCTCATCTGTATCAGCATCACCGATAATAGACTTAAAGTATAAAGCTGTTCTAGTTTCAGATATAGGATCTGCTCCTAGGTAGTTAGCCATTGGATAGCATATAGAATCGCCTTCTACTCCAGTGTACTCAAGCTCGACAGTTACAATATCATCTTCATCTACCGCATAACCTGTGTTTCCATCGTCAGTATTACTACCTAAAACCACTGTGCCGTTTGACGCGTGTACGTCTACAGCTGCATCTGGAATAAGTGTAG
>Ga0181406_1000031_pt1 | contig 48433 bp, 62 predicted proteins | sample 29SPOviralmetaG_FD_130135 | JGI IMG/M metagenome (GOLD analysis project Ga0181406, IMG submission 130135) | Marine viral communities from the oligotrophic San Pedro Time Series (SPOT) site, San Pedro Channel, CA, USA - 29 SPOT_SRF_2011-12-20 | ecosystem: Environmental > Aquatic > Marine > Strait... | reverse complement strand
TATTGTATTCCAAAATACATTAACACAGAAAATGTGAGGGTATACTAGAATGATCGACCCAGTGTCAGCTTTCGCCGCCTTATCTGCAGGGCATTCAGCAATTAAAAAAGGTATAGAGATGGGCCGTGACCTTTCTTCCATGAGCAATGCTGTTGCTCGTTATGCTCAAGGAGAAGCAGAACTTCAATTTGGTGCAGCCAGAAAAAAGAAATCTAAGTTTTCTTTAGCAGAAGACTCAGCTATTGAAAAGCATTTTCGTAAAGAAAAACTAGAAGATATGCGTAAAGAGCTAAGGTCTATTTTTCAGCTATATGGAAAGCCAGGACAATGGGAAAGACTTCAAGCTGAAATTGCTAATGAACGTGCTGAAATAAAGAAAGCACTTGAAGAAGAAGCAAGAAAGAAAGACCTTATCCTAACTATTATATTATCCATTGTAATTATTGGTGGAGGTGGTGGAGGCATCATCTGGTGGATAATGTACCTACAAAAAATAGCAAGCGGAGGATAACATGTTTGAGGCATGGGTATTAGTTTGTATTACAGGAACTATGAATTGTTTTATGGCACAAGATACCTTAGGCCCTTATATACATATTGAACAATGCAAAGAAAGAACAATTGAAATGGGTAAAGACATTATAGAAAATATACCGTTTCATTATCCCGTACAAGGAAAGTGTGCTGCAGCACGAGGAGAGTTAACATGATTCAAGCACTTATTGGGCCAGTAACAAGTCTACTAAATAAGTTTATACCTGATGCTGATGAGAAAGCAAAGATTGCTCATGAGCTTGCTACAATGTCTGAGCGACATGCTCACGAGCTAGCTAAAGGACAATTAGAAATTAATAAAGCTGAGGCAGCTAGCCGCAATATTTTTGTTGCAGGATGGCGTCCGTTTATTGGATGGACATGTGGTATCGCATTGTTTTGGCATTTTGTAGGACTACCAGTAACTCTTTTCTTTGTTAGTTGGTTTGATGTCTATATCCCAGAACTACCTGCATTTGAAATGGAAACTCTTATGACAGTACTTATGGGAATGCTAGGGCTTGGTGGCTTGCGCACATTCGAAAAGGTTAAGGGTAAAACAAAATGAATATAGATCAGCTTAGAGAGGAGCTTAAGGTTGACGAAGGCGTTAAGTATGAAATCTATTTGGATCATCTTGGCCTGCCTACTTTTGGTATTGGTCATCTTGTTTTGGAGTCTGATCCGGAGCATGGACAGCCGGTCGGAACAGCTGTCTCAGAAGATAGAGTCAACGAATGCTTTGCTCGCGACGTCGACGTGGTGCTCGAAGAATGCAAGAAGCTCCTCCCCAGTTTCGAAGTATTGCCCGAAGAAGTCCAACTAATTATTGCTAATATGATGTTTAATATGGGCCGACCACGGCTAAGTAAGTTTAAAAACTTCCTTGCAGCTGTGGCAATAAGCAATTGGCAAGAGGCTGCAAACCAAATGGTTAATAGTCGCTGGTATAGACAAGTAACTAACCGTGCTGAGCGTCTTGTAAAAAGAATGCGAAATGTAGCAATTTGAATTAAATGTCCCCTATAAGAGGAAGGTATACTTAACTTATAGAGGAAATAAAAAATGCACAATATCGAATATTCTGGACCATCTATGACTTTGTCTGAAGAGATTGATGAGATGAAGTATAGGCAGGAAGGGGAAACCTTTACTGATAAAATTAAAAGAATTGCTCGTGCACTATGTGATGGTCAAGAACATCGGTATAGTCTTGAGGATATTCTAGGTAACATGAGGTTTCTGCCAGCCGGTAGAGTACAATCTGCCATTGGATCTAATCGTATTACTACTGCCTACAACTGTTTTGTTAGTGGTGATATTGAAGATAGTATGAATAGTATTATGGAGAAGGCAAGTGAAGCTGCTGAGACGATGCGTAGAGGCGGTGGAATTGGCTATGACTTTTCCAAGATCCGTCCCCGTGGAGACAGGATTAAATCTTTGGACTCGCAAGCGTCTGGACCGGTTTCTTTTATGGGTATCTTCGACGCTGTTTGTCAAACCATCGCATCATCGGGCCATCGCCGAGGCGCTCAGATGGGAGTACTACGCGTGGACCATCCGGACATTGAGGAGTTCGTTACTGCTAAACGTAATTCTGATAAGCTTACTGGTTTTAATATTAGCGTAGGTATTACTGATAAATTTATGGAGGCCCTGGCCAATGATAGCGATGATTCTTTTGAACTGTGCTACGATGGAATCCACCACAAAACAGTATCCGCCAAAGAACTTTGGGACAAAATTATGCTTAGCACTTGGGATTGGGCTGAGCCTGGTGTGTTGTTTATTGATCGCATTACAGAACTAAACAATCTATTTTATTGTGAAGAGATTCGTGCAACTAATCCATGTGGTGAGCAACCGCTTCCTGCATATGGTGCATGCTTGTTGGGTTCGTTTAATCTAACTAAGTATGTTGTTGATGGCGAGTTTGACTTTACACAGTTTAAGAAAGACATCCCAGATGTAGTAAGAGCACAGGATAATATTATTGATCGAACAATCTATCCGCTTAAGCAGCAGTCCGATGAAGCAAAGAACAAGCGCAGAATGGGACTTGGCGTCACTGGTTTGGCTAATGCCGGAGAAATGCTCGGCATGCCTTATGCCTCACAAGAGTTTCTCGTGTGGGCAGAAAAGGTATTCGCTTGCTTGCGTGACAATTGCTATAGAGCATCTGCACGGCTAGCTGCTGAAAAGGGTGCGTTCCCAATGTACCGTGAAGACTACCTTAAATCAAACTTTATTCGTGGCTTGCCCGCATCTGTTAAAAAGGAGATACGAGAACATGGTATTCGTAACTCGCATCTTACAAGCATTGCCCCCACAGGGACCATCAGTCTCGTGGCAGATAATGTCTCAGGCGGCATTGAACCCGTGTTTAGCCACTATTATGATAGGACAATCCAAACTTTTGAAGGACCTAAAGTAGAGCGTGTGGAGGATTATGCATATGCCCGTGGTGTAGAAGGTAAAACAGCAAACGATATTTCCGTGCAGGATCATCTGGCTGTATTGCTTCTTGCTCAGCATTACGTAGATTCTGCTTGTTCAAAGACTTGTAATGTGGGAGACGATGTCTCATATGAAGACTTCAAGAAAGTTTACGTTGATGCCTGGAAAGGCGGGGCGAAGGGATGCACGACGTTCCGTTTATCTGGTAAACGATTCGGAATCCTTAACACAATTGAAGAAACCGTGGAAGAAAAAGAGACGGTATCTAGCGAAACTCAGGAAGTGGCGGAGGAAGAGGGAACGGTTGAAGCTTGCTTTATCGACCCGCTTACTGGCCAGAAAGAGTGTTCTTAACGAAAAAATAACGGAGGAGTAACATGGCAGAAGATACAATTTCTGTTGTTGATATTGCATCACAAGGGGTGGTTATTGATACTCCTCCAGTTGCCTTAGCACCTAATGTATTTACAAATGTACGTAATGTAAGGTTTAAGGATGGTGCTGTTCGTAAGATTACAGGCGAGCTATTGCTTAATAATATTGTAGAGGATCTTGTACCAGCTAATGAAGAGTTTGGACAGGTCCGCTACTTTGCAGTATGGGAAAACCCTAATAAGTCACCACATGGTTGCTACTATATTTGGGTTGTAGACTATATACGTGCAGGTATTACGGTTGGTCAAAAGGTTTATATTCAGGATCACTCTGGTGTAAAGAAAGATATTACACCTGCTAGTATGACAAATGGATTTGCTTTTACAACATATGGTTGGCAGCATACTTTGTTTAGTGGCGGCTTTGCATTTATTTTAAATAATGGTATTGATAAACCACATTACATACTTGATACTCCTGGTAATACAGATATTAATAATATTGTTTTAGCAGAGCTACCCGGGTGGGATAGCTACAAAGTTGAGCAGCAAGTATATAACGATGTGTATGTTGCTGGCAATAGTACTGTATTTGATCTTGGTCAAAAAGTAGATTTTACCTCTAATCAAATTCTTGTAACAGGTACTAATACTAAAAATGCACAAGCAGGTAGTCCTGCTGGTTCAGGTACAGTAAATGGTACTAACTTTGTTCCAGGAAACTTACCAGGAACTACTCCTACTGTAACGGGCAATCACTTTCAAATTTACACGGATACATCTACTAACACTACAGTTATTGTAATTGGTGGGCTAGCTGTAAACGACGAAGTAAAAGTAACAATTGAATCAAGAAACCCGGTAGACGTAAGAGCGGGTATTGTACAATCGTTTGGTGATCTACTGGTAGCAGGCGATCTTACAGAGGTTGATTCAACTAATAATGCTAAAATTATTAGAAGGTTGTCAGGTGTTGTACGCACGTCTGATGTTGCCGTGCCTGGAGCTGTTCCAAATAACTGGAACCCATTTGCCGCAGGTGTAAGCACAGCAGATGAATTTACACTGTCTGAAACAAATGTTATTCAAGAAATGAAATCGCTACAGGGTAATATGTATATCTATAGTACAGATAGTATACACGTTATGCGTTTGACTGGTAACATTTCTGCCCCAGTTTCATTTGCACCAAACACAGATGAATATGGTTGTCTTACTACTGGCGCCGTTGTTGAATATGATGGTAAGCATTTTGTAGTTGGGGCTAACGACATCTATACATTTGCAGGTAATCCTGGTAATATTCAATCTTTGTCTGGTAAAAGAGTAACCCAATACTTTTACAATAACTTAAATCCAATTCATGAACGGCAGCTATTTACATTACAAAACCACCAGGAAGAAGAAGTGTGGATCTGCTATCCAACACTTAACTCAACTGGGGGAGAATGTGATGAAGCTCTTATCTGGAATTATAGAGACAACACGTGGACTATTAGAGATCTTGATGCGGTTGCTGCAGGTGATGTGGGACCTATTAAAGGAGGCGGCATTCCAACTGCGACTATTGCAGCTACTGGTAATAGCGGCAATGCAGGCTATACTAACCGCGGTAAACGAGAGACTCAAGCAGTTACTATCAATGGTAAAACACCTAAGAAAACCGTAGGTACTAAGGCTATTAAGACAGTTGCTGTTGGTACATTTAGTAGCTTTACTACTGATGTGCTTGAGGTTGTAGACCTTACAGTTACCGGTGATACTGGACCTAACACTGTTAACGCAGTAAGTACATTAACATATCCTTCATCAACTACTTTTACTTATGATCGCAATAAAACTACACACCTTGATGGTGGAGCTAGTGCGATTATTAATGGTGATAGTAGTATTGGTAATGTTAGTTTCCCAGCAAGCGCTATTTTAGGTACTGATTATGCCGATGGTGCTACAATTACTATGACGCAGTTTGTTGCAGCTATTCGTGATTATATTAATGCAAACAATGCTTTAGCAGACTTTACTGCAACAGCTTCTACTAATGTTCTTACACTTACTTCTGACGTTCCCGGACCTCGTGCATTTAGTACATCTACTTTTGCAGTGTCTGGTAGTGGTTCAACAACTAATATTTCACCTAACTCCACAACTACAGGCGTAGGTGTATACGGTATTACAGCGGCACTTAGTCCTGCTATTTCAATGACTATCACGGCACCAGCCGTAAGCGGAGTACAAGGTGCAATCAACGAGACAATTACTCTTACAAAGAATCTCACAGGTCAAACGGCGATTAGAGACGATATTGTGTCTAAACTATCTGCTCTTAGCGTCTTTAGTGGTAGTTCTTCTGCTATCTATAGCGTTGCGGCTAATGGGAACAATGTAAGGTTTACTTCAGTTAATGGTGGAAATCATAGTGCTTTAACAATTGCTTTTGCAACTGATTATCAAGGTACGGGTTATAGTGAAACAACCTTTGGTGGCAACCTTACTTCTTCAGTAAGTGTAGTTACTACAGGGGTTAACAATAGTATTCCACAACCAGTACTCACAGTAACGTTTCCAGACGCCTCTACAAGCACTACAACACTTAGTGGCACTCAGACTAGGGCTACAGTTGTAACAGCTGTTAGTGGGCTTATAAATGCTAACAGCGGGTGGTCTACAACTACAGGTACAGGTCTTGTTACAGCTACAGCTGCAGCAGTCGGAATTGTAAACAATAATTTTACGGTTACAGTTGCTAGCACAGGTAGCTTACCTGCTGGATTTAGTAACAGCACATTTACAGGTGCTCAAACAAGAGCAGGTCGAGCAGCGCATAGTACAACAGATCGTATTACTATTACGCCACCTGAAGGAAATCCTGTAACAATAAACTTTGATAGTACAACAGCATTCGATCCCGACTCTGGAAGTTCACCTACTAATGTAGAAGAAATAACAGCTACAGAAATTGCTACAGCTATTGAAGCTGCATGGACAGATACGACCTATTTTACGGTAAGTCGTTCTAATGAAGTGCTTACGTTTACTAGTGCCGATCGAAAAAATGTAACGGGGTCGTTTACTTATACAGTAACGCCAGGTGATTCAAGAACCGGCACACTAGTATCTCCTTTGATTACTAATTCAACAGGTGGTAATGTTGTAGTTACAGAAGGTGTTAACCCTATTTATGCTAAAATGACTCGAGTTACGATTACTATTAATACAACAAGTGGTAGTAGTGTAATCTTTGACAGGCATTATGGTGAAGGGCCAGGTAGACTTCTTGACCCCAACTTTACACCAGCGGCGAATGATAGTACGTATGGTGACACTAGTCACACTAATGCTACTGACTATCTCAATGCTTACTATGATCCTGATAAAACACAAAACGCTACTGAGTTGGCTAAACCTAACGGCACAGTTTCAACATTGCAAAGCGCATTGCTTGCAGCACTTGCTGAAATTAGTACTAATAACGCACTGATTGTAACACCAGATAGTACATCTGCACCTACAACCATTGATATTAGTCCTAGCCAGTTTAGTTCAACAGCTAACTATGTAACTGCGTTTAGTCCAGATACACAAGTTGTAGCAGCTAGTGTTGCCCCAACAACCACAAACCTTGTGGCTGTGGCTGAAGGTAATACTGTAGCAACAACTAATCCTACTCAAAGCACTACAGGCACATCTATTAGTACTACGTTTGATATTGTAAGACCTTGGTCAAGCAGTCAAACTAACCCTAATAAATTGTTTCCCATCTTTGCAGAAAGTGGATACACATCTGGCACATTGTTTAATCGTATTAGGTCAGCCGATCTAGGTTTTGATTTTGGTGGTACACCTTATGTATCATATGCCGAAAGAGAGCAGCTATCAATTACACCAAACTTTGATACTGAGACGCTAAGTAGTATTGCTTTGTGGGCTGATGGAGGTACTATCACGACTGTTGGTGGTGAACCGCAGCGTGCTACGTTACAGCTTAGGGCTAGATCAACTAATAATCCAGGCGAGCTTGCTTATTTAACAACACCTGAAGACAATACACAATCGGGTTCAAAAGCAAATAAGCTAACTGTAAATGATTTTATTGTAGCTAGCTCATATAAAACTGACGTACGTATTACTGGTCGCTTCTTAAACTATCGAGTTGATGATGCGGCAGCTGATACAAGCAGCAGCTATACTGGTAACAATACACGTGCTTGGAATATTTCAGGTATGCAATTAGGTATTATGAAAGGGGGTATTAAGTAATGGCAGTTCAAAACCCGCCAATCAGCGATGAACCCGCTTTAGATTTTACTTTGCTTGAAATGGTTAAGCTACTAAATGATCTTGAACAACAAAACCTAAAGTTAATTAAAGACATTAAAGAGTCAACTAACTTTGCAGATTTACAAGCTAAGGTGCAAGCATAATGATAAAATACATTGAGGACAATGATGTATTCGAAGCTATTCAGCTTATGGATAAATCAACTAAAGAAAACACATACGGTGGATACGAGAGAAACGAAGCCGTATGGATTTCTTTCTTTTTAAATATTGTAGCAAAACAAAAAGAAGGCAGCCCACATTATTTAGCGGTTGGTGAGTATAAAGATAATAAGCTAATTGGCTTTTTAATTGCATCAACTTTTAAAAGTTATTATAATAATTATTATACTATGGATGTAAAAGATTGCATTGTAGATAAAGATGCGGCAACTCCCTTCACTGTTACTAAACTATTTGATGCCATGATTCAGCATACTAAATCACATGGTGGATTAAAATGGCGGGCAGATTCAATCCGAGCTGAGGAGCATTCAGAAAAATATGTAAAGCTGCTCAACTTAAAGTATGGTGCCGAGATATACTACTCAGCACACGGGAAAATTAATTATGAATAATTTAATAGGAGAAGGCTATGAGTAGTGGCGGCGGTGGTGGACAAACCACAACATCAGGTATTGATCCTGAATTTAAACCTTATTTAAAGCGTGTACTAGGTGATGTAACAACTCGTTATGAAACTGAAGTTGGTAAAGGCCCTGAGGCTATTGTAGCAAAACTAGATCCGCGCCAACGCCAAGCAATTGATGCGCAGTCTAAGCTGGCTCAACAAGCTATGGCTGGTACTGGAATGTACGACACAGCTGCAGCTCAAGAACGCCAGCTGAGGAATGTTATGGGTTCTAGTCTAGGTCAGGCAGCCTACGGTGGTCAACTCGGCTCTGCGCGTGCCCAGAAGGCCATGCAGGGTGCTTTAGCGGATAGAGCCTTGGCTTATCAGCAACGCAGACAACAAGAAGCGGCAGCTGGCGCACAAGCACTAGGTGAGGCCGGTTCGGCATTGCAACAATATGAACAGCAAAGACTTGATGCACCACATACCAGTGCTCAGAGGTACTTTGGTTATCTTGGTAGTGCACCACAACAAACTAAAACATCTGGTGGTGGAGGTAAGTAATGATTCAGCTAGCTAAGCCTATGGGCACTGAACAACCAATGCAGGGCCCACTATATCGAGCACCCGCACCACAAATGATGCAGCAGCCCTCCTTTATGGAGCTTGCAAAACAAAGTGCAATGAAAAAGGCTATGCAAAAAGGCGAGGAAGAATTACTTAAAAAGGCTGGTAAGAAAACAGTTGGTGCCGCTGGTGCCGCAATGGGTGATCCTACTGGTGGCATAGCTACTGAAGTTGCTTATGAAGCCGCTATGCCAATGCTAGAAAACTTGCTTGGTGGTTTGTTTAATAAAGGCGGATATGTAAATGGTCCGCTTTCTATGGCAAACATTTCCGCAGTTAAGTATAAAAAATCCGGCGGTAAAATCGCTGAAGAAATTGAAATTAATTATGGTGGACCGCTATCTAACAAGGGGGTATAGTTATGGCTACAGTTCCATATCAATCAACGTACAGCCTACAACCTAAGTATGGCACACGTTACGGCCCTTCTCAGTTTGCTCCTGCGACTGCATCAGCTAGTCCACAAACACTAGGTACAACTACACCTGCTGTAGCAACCGTTGGTGCTGGTGTACCAGGCCAAGCGGGTCAACAACAAACTGCGGGCGCGGTAGGAGCCACAACTGGTGTACAAACTACACAAACTCTTGCATTTAACCAAGACCCCTTTGCACAACAAGGCGCAATAGTTAACGGTCAGCAACAGCAAGGTGTTGGGTTTAGAGATTTACCACCTGGCGAATATCCGCCAGTGGGTTCTCCACCAGCTGCTCCGGGTGTTCCGCCAACAACTACACCCCCACCGTCTGGTGCAGACCCCGTAGTTGCAGCAATGCAACAAGCAGGCGGTGATGATAATGGTGGATTTGATTATGCAAGCTCTAGAATTCCACAAGCCCAGGGACTAGGTTATACTCGAGGCACACAAAACCCGCTAGGATTAGCACTTGCTGCAATTCCAGGCGGTAGCTTTTTGTCAAACGCTATGGGTATAAATGATGAGTATACTTATGGTAGCTATGGCACTTATGATGCACAGGGTAATGTGTTTGGCCCCGAAGGTCGCGCATATGATCCAATTACAGGTCGAGCTGTTGCATCTTATGCTAGTCCGTCGGCTGCAATGAGCACCATTGGTGGTGGCTACAGTAAACTAAGAGACGCTGGAGAAGGCGTTATTAGTTCTGCATTAGGTAGCTATGATAACTCAGTATACAAACAAATGGATCTTGATCCAACCCTAAACATTGCAGGTGCACGAGCCGCCCGTATGCGCGGTGAAGGCGCACCAATGGGAACGGTTGCAGATCTTATTAATATGAATACCCAAATAGCAGCGGGTGATTATACTGGTTTGTCAGATGATGACATTGATCGAGTAGAGGGCACACCGATTACTGCTACACAGCTAGGGTTTACTGGCGATAGACCAGCACCAAGTAACATTAGCGGTAAGTTTGGTACGCAAACTGGAGATATTGTTGCGCTAGAAGGGGGACAGTTTGGGGTTCGTAATGAATCCGGAACTATTGAAACCCCTACTGGCACTGTTGTATCGATTAGTGATAGTACAAGACCTGGCGAAAATATTAGTTTGCTTAGTAACAATCCGGCTACGCAGCTTAGGGCTAATCAAGAATTATCCTTAAGGGCCGGAGAAAACGACGGCCAGGGCAGCATGTCAGGCTTTACCGTAAGTGATGGGCAAGGTGGTTCATATCAAACAAGTTCTACGGGAGTTTCAGAAGGCAGAGGCTCACAAGCAGGAACAACTATCTACGGCATGGAAGATGAATACGATGAACCGTCCGGTAACGAATCAAGTGGAGGCAAGTGATGAAACTCAAAAAGTTTGAACAAAAGGACCGCTATGGTAATATGTTCTCTATTGAATTTGATACCTCCGTACCGGAAATGTCAATGATTCCAGAGCATCCTGGCTCACCAAAAGGGACTGATACTGTACCAGCTTGGCTTACGCCAGGTGAGTTTGTAATGAACGCAGAAGCTGTGCGTATGTTTGAACCGCAGATTGAAGCAATGAATGATAAGGGTCGTGCTATGCAGGCTGCGCAGGGTGGAACTATTCCTGAGTACTCTGCTGATGGCGGACCAGTTAGTTTGCCAAAACCTAAACCAAAGATGCCAGACATTCCTGCGCTAGAAGCTGACCAGCTTTATAAAATGCTTAAGGACCGTGGCTTTACTGATACAGCTGCTCGTGGAATTATGGGTAACTTTTACGCTGAATCAAAGCTTGATCCTGATGCAAAACAAAAACTAGATAGCGGTAAAACCGGTAAAGGTAGAGGACTTGCTCAATGGGAAAAGGGCGGTCGCTTTGATACGGACCCACTTAATCTTGTAGACTTTGCTGCTAAGCAGGAAAAAAGTTGGCGAGATCCTGAAGTACAGCTAGACTTTATGCTTGCTGAAATGAATAACTCTGAAGCATTTGGTGATGTGCGTACTGCAATGAATGCAGCTAAGTCACCAGCTGATGCAGCTAAAATCTTTTTAGAAGGATATGAAAAAGCTAATCCTGATAAAGCGCATCTTGATAGGCGTGTAGATTATGCTATGAATTATAAAGCAGATGAAGAGCCTACAATGCTTGCGAGTATTCTTGGAATGTTTGGGACAACTGAAGCACAAGCAGCTACGGCTGATGATGTACCGGCTTCTCAATCAATGCCCATACCTAAGCCTGCAGTCCCTGAGACTAGTCGCACTCCTGTAATGACAGCAATGACTGGCCAAGAAATGCCTGTTACTAGTACCATTGCGGATATGCTAGCTGCTGCACAGGCACAATATAAAGCGCCTGGTGGCGTAGTTGAAGATGATAACTATGCTGCGCAGTTTGATGCACTAAAGAAACTTGCACAACAAGCAACCGCGAATACTGGTATGTATGTTGGCGATGAAGTTCTTGAAGAAGGCGGAACTAACTATGATGCCGCTCGTCATGCTGAAGAAATTCAGATGATGCAAAAGATGCGTAGGGATTCAGCTATTGCTGAGGATGCTGCTGCAAATGAAGCAGCTATGCTTACAGCCTCTACTCCTCCAATACCTAAAGTACCTGATGTACCAGCCCCTGTTGTTACCCCCGAGGTACGCAGTATTAATAAGTTTGGTAAAACAGATAACTATCAAAAAGAAGGTGGAAAGTGGTATCGGATTAAAGCAGATGGCTCTTTGGCAAAAGATCCTGCAACAGGTTTGGTTGCCGCGAATCTTAATAATCAAGAGTCTCCTCTTACAGGTGAGGGTACTGCTGATGCTGTGCCAATGCCAACTAGCAATTTACCTAGCGGCTCCCGCGGATCAGGTGAGTTTTTAGATACTGGTAAAGGTAATCGTGTTCCTGATACAGCAGCACCTCCTAAGCCGGAGCAAAAGTCTCAGCTTCCCGCAGAGGGAACAACTTATCTTGATCCTAGTTCTAATATCGTTTATACTGTTGATAAATACGGTAGGCTATTAAACTCTTATGGTCACCCGGCGCCCGCTGGTGTGCAAGATACTTTTACACAGCAACAAGCCGGGCTACTTGAAACAGCAGATGCTGACCCGAGTAAAATTGTAAAGCCGTATGAAAAAACGGTTGATCAATTAGCTGCTGATGCCGTAACCTTGCAAGAAAAAGCTACAAAAGAAGTAGCAGAAACAGGGCAAGTATCTTCTGATACAGCTACTGCTATTGCACAAAACAGGGGTCAAACGACTCAGGTTACTAAGGTAGAAGCTGATGAAGCAGCTGCCGCTGAAGCAAAACGATTAGAAGAAGCAACAGCTGCACGTAAAACCTTGACCGCTGACTATGAAGAGGCTAAGCGTATTGCTGAAGCATCTGGAGTTACTGACTTTCCAGACTTTGATACTTGGAAGCAGCGTCAGAATATTGACACTGATACCGATATTGGAGAGCAAGGCGACGGAACTACGACATCTGAAAACGCTACTAAGAAAAGTGAAGTGCTTACAGCAATCACTAAAGATATTGAAAGTATCAATGATGGATCTGCTGATGGTACAACCACGGCGGATGCTTCAAAGGCTGTTGTTAAAGCAGGTGCTGAGGGTCAAGAAAAAACTGAGCAAGCCGAATCATTCTTACAAGGCATCTTTGGTGACTTGTTTGATAAGGGTGAGCTAAAGCGTATGGCTATTTTGTATGCAGGTTCACGGCTTATGGGCGGCTCACACGGTGGTTCGCTTAACTGGGCAGCAAAGCAATACCTTACACGAGTAGATGCTAAGGCTGCTGAGCATAGCGCACAAGTTAAAAAGCTAATCAATGATGGTAAGTATACACCTAAGTCTATTCAAGAATATAAGAAGACTAAGGATGCTAGTGTACTTATGAAGCTTGGACCAGCTATTAACCCGACCGGTACAAAAGAAATGTGGTATAGTCCAAGTGGTAAGCGCATTCAAGCCGAGAAGTTTAAGGTTGGTGATGGGCATATCTGGTCTGCAGACGGTGGTAAGACAGCCATCCCTGCTTCATGGACTCAGGAAGCTTCAAGGCATAAGGGTACTGACGAATTCAACGATCGTATTCGTGTTGAGGTACCGCTGCTTAGAGATTCAATCAAAGAACTATCAACCTCAATTGGTGATGTAGTTCCTGGTGATTCAAAAGCAGGTCGGGCTCGTACCCAAAAGACTAACATTACACCAACGAATGCTGCAATGGAAGCTGCAGAATGGGCTGCTAAAAATGGCCTTGATGTTGCATCAATGAATACGTATGTTGAACAAGCATATCGTATGGCAGTTCAGCAAGCTGGCGGTGAAAATGAAGTTAAGCCTGAATCATTGTTGCCATATCTAAATCAGCTAAAGCTACGCCAAGATACCGGTGTTGGTAATCTCTTTACGACTACAACAAAAGATGGTGCAGAAGTACCAATGGATGCTGTAAAAGTTGAGGAGCTTAGCCTGCAATTCTTGAAGCGGGCTGGTGGAACAGGTAAGATTAGCGACGGTGCAAACCGTGATGCTGTTAATATGTTCTGGACTAAGGCGGCTGAGATATGGAATAAAAAGGTATCTGAAACCCCTGACATTGTACAGCAGTATCAGAAGCGTGCGCTACCTGGCGAGACAGCCTTTTATGCGTATGCTAAAGAGCAACTAAACTTACCAACTGAATAGGAGATTGCTATGGGTGACTTTGACGCATTGTTCCAAGTAAGTACCGACCTAGCAGGTAGTGGAGGACACACCTTTGCTGACGCGGATACACTAAGGAATGATGAGGGTAACCTACTCCGTATCCAAGGCTTAGAAGCAGCTGAGCTTGCACACGTAACGGCTACAGGACTTGACCCTGGAACCGCCGGTGGTATGGCAGCTACTGAAGAAATCATGGCCTTGGCTAATAAGTTTGGCTTTAATAATGTACAGTATCTTACGAACCCAGATGGCACTCCTATGATGGATGCCACTGGGACTCGTCAGATGGTACGGATTAAAGACAAAGTTGGTCGTGACTTTACAGAACAACTAACTAGGCACGGTATTAATGAGGTTGGTGCGTACAGTACAAACAACGAAGTTATTACAGCTAAGCTGGGAATGGCTGAGCGTGCTAGTAAACTTGATCAACCTCTTAATGACTGGGAAAAAGCAGGTCAAGCTATTGAGCAAGCTACTACCGATGAAATGCGGTATGAGCAAGAGTTCAAGCAGACTGCACTAAACGAACGAGCACTAGCAAGATTAAATGCACCTCAGCAGCCGGGTGAAACTGCAGCAATGTATGCTCGCCGAATGGCTGAGGCTAATAAGTTTATTGATGCTGGTGTACAGGTACGTAGCCTAGATCGTACGCTAGAAAATAAAGCGGTTAATCCACTAAGCGAAAGCTTTGATGTAGGTTTGACTGGTGTTATTGAAAGTATGTACGGTGTTGCAGAAATGGTTGGTGAAACCACTGGCTGGAACTGGGCAGAAGAATTAGGTGAAGCCGGAGTAGCACGTCAGCGTGCTTTTCTGGCATCTAAGCCTGAGCTAAAACTAAGTGCACTAAAGCCTATTGTAGACAAAGATGGTAATGTTACAGGTAATGAATGGGATATCGACAGTGTTGGTGAATTCTTTCAATACCTCGGTAACAATGCTGCGGTGTCATTACTATATATGGCAAACACAATTGCTGGTACGGTACTTGCTCCGGTTACCGGTGGTGTGTCAATGCTGTCACCCGCCGCTATGTATACAGGACAAACCTGGAATGAGATGGAAGGTGAAGACCGTAATGCTGGACTAGCTATTGCTGCTGGTGTTACGCAAGCCGCTCTTGATAGACTCGGTTTGTTTGGTATTATGAAGGGTGCAAGCATTCTTAAGAAAGAAACCAGAGATGCCGCTGTTGCTGCAATCGTAGCACGTGATGGTGTTACTGATACTGTTGCTAAGAACATGCTAGCAAATGCTACACGACTTGAAGTGGCTAGCCTTGCTGGCGCAGCATCTGAAGTTGCTAAGCGCCAACTTAAATCGCGTAATGTACTACGTAGCTTTCTTGCATCATCCAGTAAAGGTATGGCAGGCGAAGCTGTAACAGAAGCCGGTCAAGAACTAACTGGTTATATGGCTGCTACACTTGGCAGTGATAAAGAGTTTGATGCAGTTGAACTTGAAAGCCGACTACTAAATGCTACTATTGCTGGTGGTACTTTAGGTGCGGGCTTCTCTATTCCTGGTATTGCATATGATGCCGGCGCCTGGGCCGATGTTGCCGTGCGTCAAGCACCTGCTGAAGCTAAGCGCTTATCTAAGCGTGGTCAACGCGCTGAAGAAGAGGTTCGGCAATTCGGTAGAGTTAAATCTATTCAGGAGTTGAATGATGATGCAGGCACAGCTGTAACGGCACGGGGAAATCAGGGTGCAAGCTTCCAAGAAAAGGTTGACGCAGCTAACCGCCGTGATTTAGAGCGGTCAGTATTTGATAGAGTAAAAGATACTTGGCAGGCTGTGCCTAGCTTATGGCGAGGCGCTACACGTTTTATCTTTAACGAAAGTTTGCAAGATCGCTCAAGAGCTATGCGAATATTAGCTGATACTTTTGGTGGTAATCTACAGCGCACATTTTCAGGTTCAAACTTTGAAAACCGTAAGAAACATTTGCTAACTGAATACCGAAATATGGTTAGCTCACCAGCTGAGTTTGCTCAAGCTGCTGGGTTTAAAACCATTAGTCAGCCTGAGCTGTCAAGCATTATTAATAAGTTTGGTTCATGGCTAGGTAATCAATCTAGTGCAGGCATAGACTGGGATAATCTTCCAGAAGATATTAGACGGCACCGTAACTGGCTCGCTCAATACTATCAACAAACTATGAAGCTTAGTGATAAACTATATAATGATCAGGTAGCTGCTGCTCAAAAGAATAATAAGCCTGCACCTCTTGGCTATATAAAGAACTACTTATTTAAGTATAAGTCTTTTAATAAAGTAGCTATTGAAAAAGATCGTAATGGTTTTATACAAAAGCTAATGGACAATTATAATTATAGTCGTACTGATGCTGAAACACTTACTGATAATATTCTTAATCAAGAAACATTGGTGGGAGAACAAGACACATTTAATGTAGGTCAAGGTAGGTTTATACCTGCTGCACACCGCAGTCGTACTCTTAATCTATCTGAAAACCCTGAGTTTAAACAATTCATGGAGTCAGATGCGTTTACTAATATATCTAATGCTGCTAAGTCGGCATCTCGTTATATTACATATCAAGAGTTTCTTGGTGATAATAATGCAAAAGTAAATGAGCTGTTAAATCAGGCGCTAGAAGAAGGTGTACCTGCAGCAGAAGTAAATAAAGTTGCAGCACAAATGCAAGACTACCTAGATGCAGAGTCGGGTAACTATAAGCGTATGCAAAACCGTACTCTTGCTAACATTCAAAAGAACCTTGGTATCTGGACTACAATTGCTGGTCTACCTCTTGCTACTATCTCATCGTTTGTTGAGCTAGCTATTACAACCGTAGGACTACCAAAAGATATGGTCTTCAAGACTATTGGTAACGCTTCAAAAGAAATGGCGCAAGCATTATGGGGAACTATAACAGATCCTCGCTATAACTCTACAAACCGACAGGTAGGTAAAGAGTCTAGGCAAGAAAACATTAAACGCCTTGGCTTCTTTGATTGGGATGTTGGTGCAGCACAGACTACTGGTGCTACAGAAAATACACATGCATCACGTCATCTGCTAGATAAATACTTTAAGATTATTGGATTGCAACAGTGGACTGACTACACGCGTAGCATTCGGGCATCGATTGCTAACGACTTTATTATGAATCACCTTAGTACGATTCAGGATCAAAGAGTTAGCGGTGAGCCGAAGACTAACGCAGTGCAGGAATCTGAAGAGCATCTCCGTAATCTCGGTATTAATGTAGATGATATGCTTGCTATGGTATATCAGCCAGGGCCTTGGTCACCAGAACAAACTGCAGCCTTCGATGCTATGATGCTTGAGGCAGAGTTTAACTTTGTTAATATGGCTATTGCACTTCCAGGTGTTGCTAACCGTCCATTGTTCTATCAGAACCAGCATCTTGCTTTGTTTACGCAGTTCCAGGGTTTCATCTCTACATTTACTGCTAATCAAATACCGAAGATGTGGGGCGAGTATGTTGCGCGTGGTACTCCAGCTATGAAGTATAATGTGTTTGCTGTTATGACAACAATGCTTTTGCTTGGATTTGTATCTCAGTATTTGAAAGACCTACTTAAGTATGGTGAGCCATCTCCTTATCTTGATGATATGGAAAAGCTTCAGCGTGCTGTTGGTTCGTCTGGATTGCTAGGTACTGGTGAGCGCGTTCTTAACTTTATCTATCCTATCTATGAATCATCATCTGATAATGCAGCTGAGTGGTTCTTTAATACGGTCTCTGGTGAGGCTGCTGCACTTTCAAACGTGGCTCGTGTCTACGGTGGTGCAGGTAAAATCATTGAAGGTAGACCGGAGAAAGGTGTATATGATATACTTAAGACGGCCCCATTTGTGGGACCATTCAATCAACTTAACCGAACAATCGCTAGCGCATTCGAATAGGAGGATAGCACATGGCTAAATTTTCAGGACCTAGTGTAATACCTGGGGCTCAGCCCACTATGCCGACTGAGGGTAAAGTTAGCGATTTTGCAGAAATTTTGGCTACTCCGGTACCAGAACAAGCAGTAACACCGGAGCCCACCACAGCTCCGGAAGTTGCTGCTCCTGCAATTCTTACTCAACCGATTACAGAGGTTGCCACGGAAGCCCAGATGCCCGCTATCGATATGCCTGAGGCACCTACTCCGGCCCCAGATTTGGTAGCTGAGCAGCGCGAGCGGGAAAGAGTGCCTGCTTACACAGAAAAACTAAAGCGAACTACACTTGCACCAAGTGCTGTACAAAATACGCAGCCCTTGGAAAGCGCACTGGTGCGTGCTGATAATACTACCGCTGTTATGGCAGAGGAAGTTGGTGGTTCTAAGATGACCGCTAAGAAGCTAGAGACATTACAAGCTGGCTTCCCTGAAGCTGCGTTCTCTGCGACAGATCCCGAGGGTAATATCAAGGTACCAGTAGCTCCTGCATTGCGTGGCTCTACTATTAATGTGGGCGTTCAGTCTTTACTGTATGATCCGCGAATGCTTGATGCCGGTAAATACGATGAAGAAACCGGTCGTATGTCAATTGATCCAGACTTTGGGCGGGTTATGTCGCTTACAACTGAGGCATGGATGCACCAACAGATGGATGCTGCCACTGAAATGGCTGGTAAGATTGATGAAGAAACCGGTATGCCAGGTGATTATGTACCTGGACAACAGGGTGGTCAGCGATTTACTAAAGCTACAGGTAACCAGGGGCTTGGCCGTGAAATCTTTATGGCTTACAAGCGCCAGCGTGCAGTAAACGAAGGTAGACCTACTGATGATTATTTACAAAACATTGACGAGATTTCACCCGAAACATTTATTTTCCTGGGTGATCTTGCAAAAGAGACTTACGCTCGTGCGAATCCTGATATGGTATATCGAGATACGCGTGAAGTGGATTCAGGTGGTCAAGTCTATTATCAAATGACACCAGAAGGTGCTATTGAATTGGATAGATTGAACCAGGACTTTAAAGGTTTGATGGCGCAGCCTGAAGTTAAACCGCTTAAGGGTGTATCAGAGACTGCTCAGCCTGTGTTTGAAGGCCGCATGAGGGTTCGTCCGGTTACTACAAAGGTTGGTGACCTTAAAGATTGGTCGCTAGTTCAAGAATCAATGGCGAACTATCACAGTGTTCCATATGTAAATGATGCGGGGCGTGAGCGTCTAGCGTTTATGTTTGGAGTGCTGGGTCTAATCAATACTAACAACCCAGATAACCAAACCTATGCTGGAATGTATGGTATCGGATTAGATAAGTTGAATGAACTTGAAGGTGAAAAGCAACGCATGATGGATGCTGCTATGCGTATTCCGTTTCCTGATGCGCGTGAGGCGGCCATTAGAGAAGCTCAAGCTTATAATCCACAAAAGATTTTGCAGGCAAACCGTGAAAAGTTTTTGAATATTGCTGGAGCTGCGGCTGAATACTCAAACGAGGTTAACCATCTTACGTTTTCAATGCAAGCACTCACTGGTCGTACTCATGTGCAGCAAACACTTTATAATCCAGCGGCACATAAGTTCCTAAGGTTTATTGTAGGAGGTGGAAATGTTTATAAGTGGAAGCCAAATACTGGTGGTGAAGTTGAAGCTGCTTGGAAAGAGATTATTTCTGGCTTGCTTTTGTCCGCTGAAAAAGACGGTAAAGTATTTAAGGGTACGGAGTTATCAACTCAGGAACGCCTGGCTACATTTGACCGGACAATAGGTAATGATCAGTGGAATCAGTTTGTAGCTTGGGGTAATCAACTTAAGCAGGCACGTGATAACTTTGATATTAATGGTGCTAAGCAGGCAGTTGAAGCTATTCGTAAAGCTCAATCACCTGATGCTGTTCGTGGTATCAAACAAGATATTGTAAAGCGCTTTAGTAATGATCCACTAGATGCAAACCTGAAAGCCGAGCTAGCTAAGCACGGTGACGAAGGTCCAATGTTTGCAAACCTGTTTATTGAAGTGGCTAACTATGATGCTGCTCGTAAAGATGGTGCGCAGTTCTCAACAACAATTACTGCTGAGATGGATGGTAAAACACATGGACCTGCTACTAATGCTGCTATTCTTGGTGTATCTTCTATGGCCAAGCGTACAGGACTTATCGTAACTCAAGACTTTTCTAATACAGATTGGCTTGATTCACGAAAAGCTATGGGCGAAAACATGCAGGCGACTGTTGGTACTTATGCGGGTACACTTTATCCGGCTAACCAGATTTCGTACTTTACAAATATTCTTAACCTTGCAATTAAAGATAGAGCTAACTTCCTTAAGAAGTCGCCTATGACTATGGGTTATGGCCAGGAAATTCCATCGCTTAAGCAGCATGTGGAAACTACAGTTTACTCTGGACCATCCGCAGATGCTATTAAGAAAGAAGCAGTAGCTGGTGAGATTAGTCTTGATGATACTGTAGACTTTCTCCATACAATGCTGGTTGATTCTATCTTTGAAATCATGGACCCAAAGGTTGTTGCTATGGGCAGGCTGCTTAAAGCTAATGCAGTTATGTCAATGGCCAGTAACGAGGTACTTTACTTCGATAATGCTATGGGTTTCCGTAGTTATGCTGCTGGTAAACAAATGGCGCCTGAGCTTACAACCTCTAGCTCCTTTGAATTTAAGGATCAAGAAGGTGGTCGTAAGAAGGTTGCTGTTCAATTCTATAAAGAGCGTGCGGAAGGATCAGCCGAACGCCCAGAACTTGGGCCAGGCGGATGGACACTGGGTCGTATTATTCCGGTTTCAGTGCAGTCTTATGATGGAAATATGATTGCTCGCACAGGATCGGGCCAGTCTTGGGAACGTATCAGCCAAGCGGCTAAGGGTAAACCATTTGTCCTACCTATCTTTGATGCGTTTGTTACCGACCTTGGTAGCTTTGCTGCTGTACGTCGTGAAGCAAACAAGAATTGGTTCGAAGGTATTCGTGATCACAGTTATGTAGAGGAAGTAGCTGGTACATGGTTTGATGACACCATGAAAAAAATTGCAGCTCCTCTTCCAGATCCTAATGAAAAAGTAAACCTGGATGAAGATGGACCATACCGTGGACTTGCATATCTACTGTCTCGTACTAAGCAAGGTGATCTTGTTTTAAGTAAGTTCTTAGCTAAGACACTTCAGCATAAGGCAAAGACACCGGGAACTTCTATTGATCAGTACACCGCCCAGCTTCAAATAGCAGGTGAAGAAGCTGCTGTTCAATTTGAAAACGACTTAGCTGATATGGGAATTGATGTAGACAATACAGTATTCACTAAGCGTCAGATCCAAAGAATTCTTATGACACTTAAGAATACTATGAACCTCAGTCAAAGAAACAAACAAGCAGTCGCAGTAACTGCTAAAGATAAACGAGAAGTATTGTCGCAAGTTGATAAGAACCTTACACAGATGGATCTTTAACAGCATGTAGTTCCTAAGGTTACAGAAAAAAAAATAAACCCCCTGAGCGTACCATTACGGTATACTCAGGGGGATTTTTTTATTTCATAAAGTAAGCTTGAATCATTTGTAGTCGATCATCAGCTTGCGCCATCTTATCTAGTTCTTCTTGGACAGCTTCCACAATATCACTGTGTTCACCAATACCTACACTATTGTTCATATAAACCATAATGTTTGTCTTAGCTCTTTCAAGTTCACCTTCTGCGTGCATACGCACGGCTTTAATCAATTGATCTTTCATTTAGATTCCTTATTACTTTTAAACTTACGTCCTATAAAGAAGACAGTTGTATTAATTAAAGTATTCAAAGTTACTGCTATAAGTAACCACCATTGCCACCAACTAGGTAAGTCCGCTTCAGTCATCAGTGTGTTCTACCTCGATAAGGAAGTGAGCATTACCAGTAATTAAAGTAGCAATCCATAAGCAACACCATGCCGTAATCATAAACGGTGCTGCAATAAAGTTAGTCAATGTCGATTTTATGGAGGGCTTCTCTGCGCCAGTCGGCTGCGTATCGTTCACCATCTTCTCCTTTGTTAGCGTAGTATTCTTTTACGCGGTTATATTCTTGTTCAATAATATATTCGTCTAGTTGTCTATCAGACATAGAGTCAGCTAGGGATACGTCCATCCCTAGCTCCTCTAGTGCTGTCTTGTTATCTGGTTCTAGTCCCAGTCTGACCGGGAGGATACCCGATGCTTTACGCGAAGAAGTAGTCACTGTCTTGCACCTCTCTTATCTCCAGGCTTCCAAGTCCTGGTTGTTCATAGTTAAAGTTATCTGGATTAGTAATCAGCATGTGCTCTATTACATCAAAGTAATTAGGGTAATCATACATGCTTACAAACTTATCCTTAATGATTTGAAGTAGGTCGTCAACATCACACGCATGTACACTAAATGAATCATGAACAGCACCGAAGTCACTGCCCCATTCTTTAATTACTGCAGCCATGTGTGCAGCATCCATTGAGTGTACAAAGTTTGGTGAGATGCCTGACATAAAGGAACGTATCTTTGGTTTGTCTGTAGCTTCTTTACCTACATGTTGGATACGAATGGTATCTGTTTCTTCTTCAGTACCGTCTTCCTTACGAATTACTGGCTTAACCTTTCGCTCAGTACAACTGATAGTTGCTTTCTCTTTAAACTCGTTATCTATAAATGCTTCATAGATAACTGGAAAGCCGGAAGGCGTAGTCCATCTAATAGATTTCTGCTGGGTTTCTTTAGCGTAGTCCGAAGCAATCTCAGCTTCAGCTATCTTTTGTAAAAACTTCATAGTCTGTAGTGGACCTGCGCATACCTCATCAATTGACTTAACAAGATGCTTAGCAAGCAGTCGACAATCTTCTTCAGTAATATTATACCTATCTAAGTAACCTTCAACGTGACAATCAAGATACATGTTCTCAGCTATCTTAGATGCACCTGCACTGTATGCTCGGGTCATTGATCCACGCTTAGCGATACCCTTACGTATATGTTTCATGGGCATCTGGCGCTCGTCGAACCACTCCGGTAATCTTGTAATAAGATTCTTAGCACACTGTACATAGAAGTCTTTCTGGATCTCCTGCGGAACTACTCCTACAAGTTCACCAGCTTCTTTGTCTTTAGACATAGCACATAGGTGTTGCCACCCGTTGTTGCTACCATCTACCGGGATCGGTAAGTAAGTATAGTATTCACCCCCGCTATTAATGGCATTGTATATTTCTAATACACAAGCGAGAAGTGTAATAGGTTTTTCAGCTGCTAGTTCAATCCGTTCCTCAGCTGCGATTGACATTAGCATATCTATATTGTTATCAGTCCATGCCTCACGATCTACCAGTGTCATCTTGTCAACTGATATATCATCCAAACCTTCATCTTCAAGATACGATAAGTAGTCTGCCGTAACCCAATCAGGTAGCTCATCACGATGATAAGTTTGATTGTAGCAGCTAGCAATGTGTATCTTTAATCTGCGTAGGCCTTCCTCAGTCATGAGTTTACCGTTAGCAAATAGCATTTGTCCTCGAGCAATATCATTACTTTGAAAGTTTAGGAAGGGGGTTGTGTAGTATAGCCGACCACGATAGTCAGCTTCGGTGTACTGATAAAAAGTATTGTCTTCGATGAGTGCGGACCGTGCCATTGTCAGATCGAACTCAATGATCTTAGACTTATACTTTTTGGGAAGGTGTTTATGTTGATCGATAATCTTTTCACGATTACGTAAAAGAATATCTCGAATTTGTGTATTGATTTTCCACGGAGTTTGCTGCAGAACATTCATGCTTTTAATAAAGTCGCGGTAAAGATACTGGTTAAACTCACCACTCCTTTGTTCAGTCCAGCCTTTTATTATAGGTCTGTCTGTGGGTTGCATGAGTTGTGAAATATCTTCAGGCTTACTAAAGGTTGTACCGGCTAGCAAATCTTTAGAACCTTCTGGCACTATTAGATTCCATAGTTCCGGTACAACAATATAGTGTGTGCGACTTCTCTTTAATCCTCGATCCAGACTTTCCATTGGTACAAAAGAATCATCTTTATTTTTACCAATATTAATCTGGTGTGTTTGATAGAATGCTTCCAGCAACAGATCACCCATCATTACACGTAGCTTAAACCATTCCCAAGGTGCTTGATCCTCGTGATAATATTTAATATCATCGAGAATATATTCGCCAATTGTTGTACTCAAGTGAGTAAGGTTGGCTTCACCTTGGTATGATTTGTTTCCACGTATACTATTACGAGTAAAGTGTTGCTGGATAGTATCCATAGTAAACACGAGGTAAGCCTCGAGGTCTGCGTCAGATGTTAACTTTAGCAGACTACAAGCAATGTGAGCTTTAGCTTTTCTTATCTTCTCCTTTAGGTATTGGAGTTGTGCTTGCATACTTTGTCCTATCTACTTTAATGTTCTGAATTAGTAGTAGTGTTCCTGAATCGTCTTTGTATGCATCAGAAAATACTACCCGACTAATACCACTTTGCAGTATTAGTTTTGCACATTCAACACAAGGAGCGAGGGTACAATATAGTGTTGCACCCTCTGAACACCCTGTGCTCTTGGCTAGTTTACATATGGCGTTCGCTTCAGCGTGAATTACTTCAGCTTTAGTACCGCCATTAGTTGTTTTACAATTGTTTTCCATACCCGAAGGCATGCCATTGTAACCCATGCTTAGTATGTTACCGTCTTTGACAATCACTGCACCTACTTTTGTATCGGCATCGTAACTCATTTGAGCTACACGATGCGCGATATCAATGAAGAGACTGTCGAGTTTGCTTTGATCTGGCATTATATACTCGTAAACATTTCGTCCAGTGTATAAGTTAGTCGCCCAGTTTCGGAGCTATAAGAAGCAGCTCCAGCTGAACCGGTTTTTCCGGTGAATCTTGACTTGAGTACTCTGAACTTAATTGTGTTTCGTTCGGCATCATCATCTGATACCAGGTTTCTCGCAAAGGCAATAATGTCGAACGAGATCTGCTTGATCGAGCCACTGCCTTTGATGTCATCGATTGACGCAAGGTTACCCTCCTCGAAAGATTTACCACCGCCTGGGGCTTTACGCAAATGCGAGATTAGTCCCAGCCAAATGTTGTGTTTCTTTACGATCTTAAGTAGATCACTCATGAGTTTGTACACAGCTTCGTTACCACCCAACCCTTCAGCACCTTCAGATACTGCAATGGTAATGTGGTCAAGGATAAGATACTTGCAACCCATGAGTGCCATGTATTCGATCTTATCCAACAACGAAGTATCGGAACAAGATCCTTGATGGTCAAGTAAAACAAGTCGCTCGTCCTTAAAAACTTTTTCAAATCCGATGCGGAGTTCTGCATCTGACGTATTCTTAAGGTCCATGCTAGATCGCTCGAGTGCCATACCGATAAACTTTTCTGCAGTATCGCCAACACTTTCTTCGAGAGATACAAGTCCAACCTTATCATCTGTCTTAGCAAGAAGATCAAGAGCGATCTCTTTAATGACAGTAGACTTACCACTGCCAGTGCCAGAAGTAAATAAAGTAATTTCACCATGTCTAATACCGTTTAGTTTATCGTTAAGACCCTCTAGGCAATGAGGGTATGGAATACTTTCGACTGCTTGGCGTTCCTTAAACTGATCCCAGATCGGTTCGCCGACCACGATACCGGCTGGAGACCACGTCTGCGCATCCCAATAAGCCTGTAGAATTTTTGCGGATCCGTTGGTAACCAGTTCTTCGCATGGGTCTTTCGCCATGAGCCGAGCCACTTTAGCTCGACCTGCGCCGATAATCTTGGCGGCCCGATCCACAGCGGCTTGACCGGCTTCATCGGAATCGAAGAATAATACGACAGACTCAAACCGCCGGATGAACTCAAGCTGCTCCAGTAATACCTTTGTACCGGTAGCAGAGGGAATTGATACGACCGGAAAGATTCGGTTGTATTTATCATAGAAGGCCTGCGCCACTGCGCACGCATCGAGTTCACCCTCAGTAATGACCAAGGACTTACCACCCGAGCTAGCCGCCTGGCCGAATAGCTCAGTCTTTGAGAAGTCGCCATGAATACGAAAATCCTTTGGTAGTTTACGTTCTTTGTAGGCTACAACCTTACCGTCACGTGTGTACGGATAGAAGTGAGAACCTCCAGAACCGTCTGGGTTTACTGCCATCTTAATACCGAAGTGATCGACGACAGCTTTGCTAATACCCCGACTAGTAATCGGAAAGCTGTTGAGCTCTGCGATTTCATCTAAACTATTAGATGAGGTTGTTGTAGTTATAGCATTGAAATCATTCATTTCTTTACTAACTTTCTTAGTTGAATAGTTGCAGGAAAAACAGTGTGCACCATCATCATAGATTGTAAATGCATCTGATGAATCACACTTGGGGCATTCTGTTTGTACATATCTTGTCATTTCCAAAGCCTTTCTTCTTTAGCTCGACGTGTCTGTTTCCGTTTCAAAGAGTTGTTCTGCTTGTTCTGAATGCGTTTCGCCTTCCTTGATTTTAGTAGGGTCAACTCTTCCCACTCGGACAAATAGGAACTCTCTTCCTTTTCGGACAATTGTTTTGTGTAGTTCTGCATGATATACCTTGTTATCATTAAACTCTTCAAAGATACCTTGATAAGTATCGAAGAGTGGTTTAATTACATTGTCAAGATCAGCTGCTCGATTTGAGAAGCCGGCTACTATATAGAACTCTACTTGATCATCACCGAAGGGCCACTCGACCCCTCGGATTTCATCACGTAGTTCATTTTGATAGTCAATGTACTGTCTCTGCTTTATCGCTTTGTTTCGATAAGTCATGTTGTTCGCTGACAGTGGTTTGACTCGAAAGGTGTGCTCTAATACCGTCATATTCTTCCCATGATGTTAGCATACGCAGTAGCGTGTGGCTAACTTCTAATTGTTTTAAGGACCCAGTATGACCACGCCATGCTGCACGAACTCTATTCCATTGTCGTTTAGCTGGTATACCTTTAAGTATTTTCTCAGCTTTCTTTGGACCAATACCTTTTAGTCCTGGAATATTATCCGAGTTATCGCCGGTCAAACACTGTAGCATTAGATTATAATGCGCAGTATCATCATCGACGAATTGCCAGGTATCTTTACCGTAGTTGTAATGATTACCTGGTATTTGCAGTAAGTCTTTATCGATACCACAGATTACATATTGTTCACCGTGGTCTCGGGATTCATGTGCCCAGATTGAAACCAAATCATCTGCTTCCATACCATCGGCAGGGCGAGCACCCTTTTCAACAGCATACTTAAACAGAAAGTTTAGTTTGTCTCGGACTTCTTGGTCTAGATCAGGACGAGTTGCTTTATACTGCGGGTAAAACTCTTTACGAAAGTTATCTTTACCCTTGACTGCATAATGCACATGAAAATGTTCGTCCTCATCAAATGGGTTGCACAGTTTATCTTGTACAGTTAGTTCCATCTTACGACAAAACTTATCGTAGTTGCTGCGCATGTCTGATTCACTTGTATTACCGTATGCAATCTTAAAGAAGATTGAGTCTGTGTCTACAAGCATATTAATGTTTGTCATTATATCGTCCATACAGCTTCGACACCCCAAACACTATCGATTTGTTTTCGATACATTGGGTTATCTGGTTCATCGTAAATAGGGTTGCTAAAGGCAAAGCAGTCTTTAACAATATGACCCTTAGAAGTATGATAGCATTTCACCATATGAAACCAGTCTTTAGGTTCATAACCCTCTGGTTTCGGGTGAGCAGTAACCATATAGCCAGGGTACTCAATGGATTCATCAGTGGACATCTGCATAGTTATCTCCAATAGATCCTTCACCTGCCATGATAGTAACACCAACTTGCTTAGGTCCTTCAGCAAATGATTCAGTTAGAATCTCTAGTACTCGCTCAGCATCTTTATCAGATGCAGACCAAGCTACCTCGTCGTGATAGTACAGTCGAGGTTGTGCGTCAAGACCTTCACTTTTAATCTTTGCAATCTGATAGGCAACTGCAGATTTAGTGGTGATAGCTTCACAAGATTGAAGCAGGTAGTTAAGAGTTTGGTAAGGTTGCGGTGTGTAAACACGTCGACCATCGAGACCAGGAATATAACCTTCAGGTCCATGGTTAGACGTTTGTTTCCAGATAGATTCAATACGATCTTTAAGACCACGCAATCCTGGAATTGCATCGCCATACTTTTCGATAGATTCATTACCAGCTTTAACAATCTTCTTACCTGTAAGTACTTGGCCTAGCTTAGTAGGTCCAGCGCCAAACAAGAAAGCATAGATCCATGTTTTAGCTGTGCGTCTATCAGTACCAATAATGTCTGCATTGTATTGGTGAATATCACCAGACAGAATTTGTGTTGTCAGGTTTTTATCGTTAACATAATGTGCAAGACTGCGGAACTGATTACCACTTGAGTCAGCACCTACGATCTTGCGACCAGGCTCTGCTACAAGACATTGACGTAGCTCTTTACCCCACGGTGCATTAACCGCAGGTAGGTTAGCAATAACTTCATGACGACAACGGAATGTCGGAGTACCCACAATCCATAGTCTGCCGTGTAGTCTACCATCTTTAAGCTCACGGAACCAACCTTCAAGTACACCTTTGCGTGAGCGAAGCGTTGTCCACTCATCAATAAGTATACCGTGTTCGCCAACTTTTTCTAGTGAAGTTGATGTTAGCTTAGGCGATTTCTTTTCCCAGCCATATACACCACGCTCCATCTTCCAGTCATCTGGCTCCCAGCCAATTGAATAAAGATACTCTTTGACTTGTTCCATATTACCGAGTGTAGCCTTGATTGTTTCTTTACGTTGAAACTCTCGACCGGCTGCAAGCATATGTGTATCAGTAGGTTTAACTTCACGCTTAAAGTATTCAGTAAGCATACGTGCGGTTGTTGCAGTGTACTCACCTTTCTTTGTAAACTTCGGAGTTTTAGCTACTTTATCTTTGTACTTAACAATATCTGGTAGGTGTGGTTCGACTACGCTTTCAATGTATTTCATACGATTGATAAGCTTATCGAGCGTGTCCTTACCTTTATCAGTATCGAATTGCCATCCGTAATGTCTACAGTAAGCATCAAACTTTGCAGCTTCCATTTCTGCTTTCAAACCTTCACGAATAAGAGGTTGCTTAGCAGCGAGTGCAGTAAGTTCTTCCATTAGCTTCTTGAAGATTACAGTATTCAGTTGTACATCACGTATACAATACGTAACCATTTCTTCAGAGAACTCTGAGAAGTTATCGAAGTTTAGTTTATGGTATCCTAAGTGTTCACCCCAGCCTGCCAAGCCATGCTTGTGTGGTCTGCGGTAATTAAGAACTTGTGATGCAATCCATGTATCAAAGAACTTATTATTGTAAAGATCAACACCATACAGCTTAAGAATTACAAGTGCATCAAAGCCAATGCCGTTATGTGCAACAAGCAGCTCAGCGTTTTTAAGTACGCTTAGGCCCGTTGCAATATCACCATTGCACTTCATAGGTTGATCGGTATACTTCATGATACGTCCTGTATCAATGTCTTCCATGATTAGACACCATATTTTGGTAGCGTCTAACCCATCGGTTTCAATATCAAATGTTAGTCTCATCGGTTTCCCTTTCTAGCATATGCTGGTTGAGACATTTAGGGCAGTGATCTTCGAGTCTATCAATCCACATTCTTTGGTATAGGATAGAGCACGAAGGACACTTAATTATTTCAAAAGGTAGCTCAGTAATATGATCGATATTACTCCTCATATGTTTGGGCGACTTGTCTGGCATTTACATAGTATCCTGCGTTAAACTTAGATGGGCGCAGGTTTTTAAGAAAATCCATATAAGACAAAATGCCGATTACATTAATCTCTACTTCATCACCTGCTTTAAGGAGACGCTCTGGCCTGTTGACCCATTCACAGAATACAAATGTTTCAACATCTGTAGACTGCCATGCAAGATACGCCATTTTCTTATGAGCAATGTTGTAAAACTTATCAATAAACTTTACGTCAACATTACCATACACATCTGAAACACCATCGACTTTCCAAGAGTCGTGGTCATCCCACTGGTCTGTGCTAATCATATGGTACTCAAAGATTTCGCATTCAATATCTCTAATGAGTTGTTGTTCAGATCGTTCGCCAGCATTGTATATATTTGAGCGGGCAATACATTGATCTACGAATTCCTGCGAGACTATAATTTTCATTTACTCTTCCTTTCCGAGTACTCTTGTAAGAACGCCTGTTGTATGCGTATGGTCCGGTCCACTCCATCCCTCAGGTTTAATAAGATCAGGAAGACCGAGAGGGTTGGGGCGCGAAGCCTTAACGCCAGGCTCTTTCGCCATGTTTGCTTCCATGACTTCAGCCCAAGCACCAGCGGCGTCGCAGCCGAATGCATCCAGTGTACCGATGGCGATAACACATAGGTCGATAAGGCCATCAACAACTTCAGCTGGATCTGAGTTATTAAATGCTTCTTCTGTTTCATTTAGTTCTTCTTTCAGAAATTGAATACGAAATTCTAAAAACTTCTTTAGAGATTCCATATCTCCTTCATCTAGTTTACTGTTAACCCAATCATGCACACCAAATAGGTTATGCATGTCTTCAATGTGATAGTGCCAAGGCACATCAGTATTTACTCGATAGCTCATTTTTATTCCTTTACTGAATATTTAATGGAGTCTTCGTATTTGTAGCTTGAAATTGTAAGATCTGATGGTTCAAATGAATACACATCTGCTTGCTTTTTCAAGTCGTATTTAGGTGGAGCCCATGGCAAACGCTTAATTTGTTTATGAGCATCGCTAATATGATCGGCGTATACATGTGCATCCCCAACTATAAACTTAATAGTGCCTGGCCTAAGGGCAGCAACACTACTAAAGCATAGAAGCATAGTTGCAGAAAGCACCACATCACTGGGAACTCCCACCATCCAATCTCCGGATCTTTGGATCCATAGTAAATCCAATGTGTTACCGTCAGAATAAAACTGGTAGTTGTGGTGACAGCAGGGTAGATTAAGATCATCGAGTTTATCAGGACGCCATCCACTAATAACCATGCGACGATCAGCTGGATTGTTAAGCAGGCTGTCAATAACATTCGCCATTTGGTCGACACCATTAAAGTCACGCCATGCATTACCGTAGTCAACAGCAATCGAACCATCTTCGTTAGCCCATTGATTCCAGTAGTTGCAGCCCCATCTTTCAAAATCTTTAACATGTCGTGGGCCTCTAATCATTGCGGCGTACTCGCCTAGCACACCTTTATAAAACATTTGGCGTGTTGTAAGCAGCGGAAAGAAGCCACTTTCAAGTGAAAATTCCATTGTTTGAAATGGCAACGAGTGTGTTACAGCATTTCGAGTTTCTCTTACTGTTCCGTTATGTATGATTTTTCTAGCAATATCAATGTATTGCGATTCAAGTGTCCAAGCCATTTGAATTCCTTTCTAAATTATACCTAATACCCAGTTCTCTGCGCAGTTTTCTGCATAGGTTTCTGAGTGTCCTTTAATATTACGGTCTTCAACTATTGTAATATCTTTAAGCATTGTTACAGTATATGAGCCGTCTTCTTCGAGAAATACATAGGCTTTGCGATCTTTGTATTCATCGATTCCATAGAATGTGTGTAGCTCCATTACTCAACGTGCCTCAAAATCTTTTCGCTATATACATGCAGCACACCGCGGTCATCTTCAACCACTAGACGAATAGCACCGCTTAGCTTTTCAAATACTGAAACAACGATGCCTACAAACGTATAGTCACCGCCAACTTTTTCTACTTTATCACCTACATTAAACGTCATTCTTTTTATTCTCCAAATATGCTGCAAACATTGCGCAGTAAACGGCCATGTCAACTAGCGTGTCCTCAAGTGCTTCGAAGTTTGTTTCTTGATCACCTTCACAGATATTTCGCATACGCAAATACTTTGTATGAATCATGTGAATGTAAGATGTATCTCCGAACGGGAAGTAATCTTCTTCAGTCCATGAGCCGCCCTGATAGTCTTTAGACTTACGCTCTTTAAGCTCAGCGGCTTCATGCAAAATTTGTACTGCAGTGACTTTCGCCATGTCAGCTTCCTTTCTTTTGTTGGTTGGAAAGGCGGCGTTAGCCGCTTGTTCAGCCTCTATCTCTCTCATTATTCTGCCGTAATCTGTCATCTTTATCTCGCTTTCTATTGTATTTCTTTTTGTTTTTAACTACTTGATGCTTATACTTAGGATCACGAAGTAGCTTTGCGTATGGATTTATAGGTGTAACTCGCATGCTGCATACTCCGGATGTCGGTTATTAAAATTAAATGTCTCCTTAAAGACTTAACTTGGAGGTTTACTATGGGTTATGAAAACTGTGGAAAACACCCGAACTCGCTGAAGCAGCTAAAGCCCTATATGGACTCTGAGAAAGCTCGCGCTATGCAAGCAAAAGGTGCAGAAACACGAAGACGGAACAAAGCATTGCGAGAAGCAATGAGTTTATCCGCGCATGAATTTAAGAAAATCCGTGATGAAATTATTACGGAAATGCCGACAGCTGTCGAGATTCTTAAAGTACAACTTATTAAAGCTATGCAAGCTGATGACCAGGATACTATTGAAAGACTGGCGATTGCATTAGCAGAGTATGAGCAGCCGAAGCTGCAAAGGATTGACCAGACCACGAAGAATCTTGATACAACTGAGTTGTCGGAAGAGGAGCTCGACCGCAAGATCAAGGAACTGTCGGATGTGGGTCAGTAAAAAGTAAATAAAAGCCACTAGAGATACTTGAAGTATTTCTAGTGGCTTTTTTATTTCTTTACACAGGTCGTGGTACGAATTGGCCACGGGTTTTTGGAGCTGTGCTACGAGAGACTTTAAGATAGCCACGATTAGAGCTAATGGTGCCTTTCGCTGCATAGCGATTAGTAGTACGTCTGAACAAAAGGTTTTGAGAACCGATTGGATTTACAGTTACTTTACGCATTTTTATACCTCCCATGTGTCATAGAGCGCGTTGTCGATAATGTCTTCGATTGTTTCGCTGTCGTTGAATAGAGCTTGTAGGTCTTCGAGTTCGAAGCCGTGCTCTTCAGCGATACGTTCGAGTTGGTCGTCGATGTTTTGACGTGTGACGTTTTTCATTTCGTCAATAGTACCTTGACATTCGTCCCAACCGTCTTGAACACATGCATGAATAGTATCTTCAACATGCATGGCGAGTTGTTTTAGTTTACCCATGATTTACCTTTCCGGTTTGTTTCCATTCACTGAATTGATATGCAGACCAGTGACCGAGAGCTTCGCGCATACGCTCGAACAATGCTTCTTGACCAGACCAGTTGTCGAATACTAGAGCATCGGTTTCTTCGCATAGGTCAGTATGAATTGTTTCGATATGGCTTTGAGCGCTACGAATATTGTGGCCGATGTTGTATATGTCTTCGTCATTGGCAAGGTTTTGAATATGTTCCATTGCGAATTCGATATGGAATATGGCTTCCATAAGATGCAGACGGCACATACCGGCTGATTTGATTTCTTCAGGTGCCATTGTGTTGCTCCATGAATTTTTGAAGCATGACATTGATAACTTGTTCAGTCATGTTTGCAGCATCGCCGAATATTTCGTCGTAAGAAACGTCGGTTTCTTCGTTTAGATATTGTTGATGTGAAATGCCGTGAGCGGCACAAACAGCTTCTTCGCATAATTTTATTATGGTTTTATTGTTTACAGATGCTTCGGTTTTGTAAACGAAAGTAAAATCATATAATTCGCTTTCAAAATGTTCGTAGAATCTGTCGGCAATGATTTTAGGAACTGACATTAGTGCATCGCTTTCGTATAACCGTTGTTAAGACGCGTACGTGCTTCGATTGCTTCTTGACGCCATGTACGGTCGATTTCGTTTTCATTAGAGCGCATCCATTGCCATAAGAAGTTTGCAATTTCATCGCGTGAGTGGGTGTTAGCATCAGTAATAGCTAGACGCAGGAAAGGAAGATTGGCAGATATACGCGCTACCATCGCATCGTCGAGTTTGGACATAGTTCACCTCAAGTAGTAATTGATTGCCCGCACTAAGAATAATACAGGAAGTATGTATCCGATTGCGGTCATGATTTCAGCTAGCATAGAACGATGAACCTTTCTGCATCCGGCCGTTACTATTCCGGGATAAGGTTAGATTATGCACGAAACATTCTTTTGAAAGTAGCTTTGGGCATATTAGGATGTGCAGCGCGAGCGGCTGCGATGTATTTATCGTAAGACATATGAACTTTATTACCGTCGATATGACTGATGTATACACCTTTAGTGCGTAAGTATTTTTCGTCTTCCCATTCTTGCTTTAGCCGGTTGAAGTAAAGCTGTTTGATTTTACGTTGTTGGCTTGAAGTAAGACCGGTTTTGATTTCTTCAGATAGTTCGTAATTACCTGAAGAATCAGCATGAATGTAAACATCGAAACGTGAAGCATATTTATGTTGTAGGTTTGAATCACAGTTATGATGTAGACGCTTGCCGTATTTGTCACGGCGTTTACCGCGTGCCATGAGACTGACACGGAGTAATTGGTTAGATGAATAACGATTGAAACGACGTGCAACTGAACGAACTCGTGCATTGTGGTCACGTACGAGTTGCTTTAGCCGTAGCAATTGTGGGTCATCTTTTGATGTGATTGTGAACTTGTATTGGCTAATAGCGTGACGAAGTTCGTTAAGCATTACTTCGGCCATTAGTACAAACCTCCGGGAATAAAGTAATAGTCGATGGCAACCATAGTAATGCCGAGTAGTATGCCGTAATAGAATACATCAAATTTGGTCATTATCATTTCCTTCCGGAGTTAGTTGAATGGGTAGTTCGTATTCGCTTACAAGACCGGTTATATCCCATTCGACGATTTCGCGTATGAGACCGATTGATTCGATGAGATTAACTTCGGCAAGTATTGCTGTTGCAGTGTGCAAGTCGTCACAAGGAAACAAAACAATACGCCGAGATTCGGTAATAATGATTTTGATATTATCAGCTTCTGCTGTTTGAATAAGAGCCATACACTCACCATCGCTGAGAGGATCGATGAATGTAAACTCTTTAGTGACGTGAGCTACAGCTGTTACGTCGTCGGAATCAGTTGACATGAGAGAACCTTTCGGATGGAGGTTGAGTAAAAAGCAAGCGCTCTAGCGGAGCATGAAGGAGAGACTGCTACTACGCTAGAGCTGCTATGAGAATGAGGTGAGCAGTTTATCTTCATGCTCAGGAAGTATGTGTAATAAAGCAGAGCATACAAATAAAGCGTATGTTGCACTGGAAAAGCGGCGTTAGCCGTTTATTGTAACTTGAAGCAAACAAATTTGTTATCGTTTGGTGAGGTGATAACGATGTTAGGTAGCGATGTATCGGGTGCACGGCAGTCAATCATGTACCATTCGTAACCGCTAGCTAGCTGTTTGTTTGAAGTGTTGATGAAGTCTGCATTATCGGCGGACCACAACGCAGCGACTGCAATAAAGAATAGAGGCATGATATAGACTCCGGATGAGGGTTTGCAGTAGAGTAAGGACCCACGCCGTAGCGTGAGCCCTCAGGGAGATTAGAATGGATTCGCAGTTGCTTCGTCCGTTGCTGGAGCTTCGGCTGGTGCAAACGCTGCAGGATTAGCAAGGTCTGCGATTGGCTCGAAGCTAGAATCGCCAGTGTACTCTTTGAACTCTGCGACTTGCACAGCAGTAAGAGAGCTGGAGATACCTTCACGACCGGCATTTTTGTAGTACATCTGATAGATGATTACGTTACCGCGTGAACCATTGCCAAGCTTTGAAGCATCGATAGGCTGAGCATCGGCACCAACAACAGTGGGAGCACCGTTATCAGATTGATCAGCTTTGAATGCTTTACGCTTAAGAGAAGCAATGAGCTTACCTGTTGGCTGCTTAGTCTCTTTGTCAAGCTCTGACTTAACATTGAGATGATTGGCAGACCATTCGTCAGCTACGGTTTTATCAGTAGTAGCAATTTGAAGCTCGTACTGCATAACGCCGAATGGTGAAACAGGTTTGGTCAATTTAGCCCAGTTCAATTCAACATTGTCAATGCGATAATTGCGAGGCTGGAAACTTTGAATATTCATAATAGTACCTTTCGTTTGGATGTGTTTAGATTGTGTAAAGATGATACGCCTACCCGTTTTATGTGCGGCTGAGGGTAATCCGTCCGTGTATGGCTACTAAGACGTATCATTGGAAAAGAGGCGTTAGCCTCTCCTCGAGTAGTTATGGTAGCTTGGAAGATATATAAGGAACTACATACCGTTCAAGTATTTCTACAAGAAGAAACACGAGACAAGCTGAGAAGCCTATGACACACATGGCTATCGCGAGGATAAGAATCTGTGTCATAGCTATCGGCGCCAGATGATTTTAACAGTGCCATCGGGATACACATGGTAAACATACTCAGTCATTGAAGTCCTCCTTTATGCATGAGTAACAGAACCAGCAGATGAATAGAGCTGCTAGAAGAAAGATAGAGTGGAATAGAAACATAACATTCGCTTTCTGTAATTAGAGATAATACTATGGGATAAGTGCCGCTAGGCGCTTACAGTGCTGGTAGATTGAGAGAGTGCTGAGAGATAGCCCTAAGGTTACTCCTAGTGCTGAGTTCCTGAGTGACTTCAAGTAAAGTGCTAGGTTCTGAGAGATTAGCTTATGGGGAATCTAGGGGGTACAGAAAGTATATAGGGGGTATATATATATTATTGGTTTAAATTAACCTAACCTCTAGCCTTACTGGCTTCTATCATCAACCTCTATAGCATATATAGTATACCTTTAGCTTATATAGTATATATATAGTATATATCATCCCCCTCTTATAGGAGACATTTAAACTTATCTTAAATGTCCCCTTAAAGTAAAGTTATGTGAGGACACAACTATGGCAGATAAGAAAGAGCTTTTAAAGCTATTACAAGAAAAGCAAAAGCGACAGAAGCTGACTACTTATGAAGAAGACTTCACATCGTTTGCTAAAGATAATATTAAAATTATTACTAAGGATGCTAGAGCTGGCTTCGTTGATTTTTCTTTTAATGCATGTCAAAAGGAAATTACAGAAGCACTTGATAAGCAGCTGCGGGAAACCGGGAAGGTGCGCGCTATTATCTTGAAGGCTCGGCAACAGGGCATATCTACATATTGTGCTGGTAGAGTATTTTGGAAAACATACTTCTCACCACATGCACGATCTGTTGTTATGGCGCATGATAGTGCGACATCAGATGCCCTGTTTACTATGAGTCGTAACATTATTAAGAATATGAATCCTGAGTATAGACCCAATGAGGTAAAGTCCAATGCTAAGGAAATTGTTATATCGGCTCCGCACTTCCCTAAAGATGCTTCAGGTGAGAGGCCTGTTGGTTCGTATCGACTATACACTGCTGGTTCTCCGGAAGCTGGTCGAGGTACTACCCCAACAATTGCTCATCTCTCCGAGGTCGCATTCTGGACGCATGATGAGAAGATTCTCGCTGGTTTGTTTCAGGGTATCTCAGAAGCACCGGGTACGGAAGTCATTATTGAGTCAACGGCTAATGGAGCTCAAGGAGAGTTCTATAGGTTATGGAAAGGTGCTATAGCCGGAGAAAACGATTATCTTCCACTATTTCTTCCCTGGTTCTCTACTCCTGAATACTGGAGAGAACCGCCGGAAGGCTTCGAACGATCTTCAGAAGAAGATCTACTGGTAGAGCAGTATGACCTAAACGATGGACAGCTTTACTGGCGTCGGTTGAAGATTGCTGAAGGTGGGGAATTAAAATTCCGCCAGGAGTACCCAGCGTCTCCCGATGAAGCCTTTATTACTGCAGGCTCTTCTGTGTTTGATCCAGAGAAGACAGCTAAGCTAATGCCTGTAGAACCAGAAAAGAAGATGAACTTTGACTTTCCCGCATCAACATGGGAACCTTCAAATGAAGGGAAGCTACATATATGGGACTATCCAGATTGGAATAGTAATTATATTGTTGCTGCAGATGTTGCACTTGGGGTAGGTCAAGATTATTCAACAGCAGTCGTATTAGATACAGAAAGAAGGGTAATTGCTTTGTTCCGAGATAATCACTTGGATCCAAGTAAGTTTGGTGATCTTTTGTTTTATCTAGGTAGGTACTATAATAATGCGCTGCTTACTGTTGAAAGTAATTCCATGGGCGTCGCCACGCTATCTCGATTAACACAGATGAATTACATTAATTTGTATAAGCAAACAAAAATCTCTTCAATCTCGAAGGAAGAAGGACAGGTACCTGGATTTAGGACAACTCAGGTAACTAAGCCGCATATCATTGGTAATCTAAAGAATGCAATTGAAAATGATGACATATGGATTGCTTCAAAGATAATGATACAAGAATTAAAAGATTATATTAGTACTGATTCAGGAAAGACTGAAGCTGCCCCTGGGTGTCATGATGATACTGTTATGGCCGCAGCTATTGCTCTTGAAACATTACGAACACATTATGATAAGCTAACTGTAAATAAAGTTCCCTGGTCTCAGAAGTTTTCTAATACTGAGCAGGAAAATACACAGTGGCTTTAAAGTTCCCGTGTCCTCACTACCCCGGCGGAGGTAGGGGATAAATCCGCCACTTCATGGAGACCTAAATGCCAGTAACCGTAGAACAGTTCCTTAAGTGGAAGATACTCCCACGAGTAATGATGCTAGCCAGTACAGTAATGAGCTGGCGTTGTGCAGAATGGTTTATGGCTCTGCCGGAACCAACTTCGCAACAATCCGCATTTGTTTCTGTAGTTATGGGCGTTATGACCGGCGTTTTCGGAATATGGATGGGACACGAACATAGAGGAGACGGCAAATGATATGGTCGCTATTACTTACTGCATGCGTAGAAACCGTATGTGTGCAGCAAGACATACAATGGTTTGAAGACCGGCAAGAATGTATTGACTTTAGAATACTTCATGAAGAGCTGCCGCAAGATGGAAGCTGGACTACTGTTGGATATAAATGTAAGCTAATTAATGGGGAAGCTACATAATAATGGTATACATACCATATAAATCCCCTAGTTTTAAAAGAAGACCTAAAGAATACAAAAGCCCTGTTGTGTGGTGGAATAGTGTTCGTTATGCAAATGGAGAAATGGAATGTCAGTCGAAAAAGCAGGAGAGCGCTTCTCCGGATACAACAAACCCAAGCGCACACCCGGGCACCCAACAAAATCCCACGCTGTCCTTGCAAGGTCAGGTGGTAAAGAACGCCTCATCCGATTCGGGCAGCAGGGCGTAAAGGGCGCTGGTAAGAATCCAAAGTCTGCAAAAGATAAAGCACGTAAAAAGTCTTACTATGCACGACACAATGCGCAAGGTAAACCAGCAGGCCCATTGTCTGCAAAATATTGGTCACACAAAGTAAAGTGGTAGGGAGATGACACGATGGCAGTTAATGCGGCAGGAAATTATACGAAGCCAACAATGCGAAAAAACTTGTTTAACCGGATTAAGGCTGGCAATAAAGGTGGTAGACCGGGCCAATGGTCGGCTCGAAAAGCTCAAATGCTTGCTAAACAATATAAAGCAAAGGGCGGAGGCTACCGCGACTAATGGCAAAGAAACCGTCACAAAAGAGCCTCAGCAAATGGACTTCTCAGAAGTGGCGGACTCGAAGTGGTAAACCGTCTACGCAGGGTCCGTTGGCAACTGGAGAGCGCTATATGCCGGCTTCAGCTGTGGGACGTCTCTCGCCAGCTGAACACGCCGCTACTACTCGGGCTAAGAGAAAAAGTATTAGAGCGGGAAAACAACATAGCAAGCAACCTAAAAAGATTGCAAGCAAAATTAAAAGACACAGATAGATAAACCCAGGAGCGGTACATGTCTAGATTTATTCAAGCCGATCAAAAGTTAAAACCTGCAAAGAAACCGCAGAAAGAACTTTCGAAGCCAGGCAAGTATACAGTTAAAGATTTAGAAAAATCAAAACAAATTTATTCTAATACCGGAGGTAAGTATTAATGTCAGCCTACGGTTATAAAGAAGCGGTTACAGATGAGCAGCTAATTAATTTAGTTGAAAATGGCGTACAAAATTCTACAGGTGATTGGCTTAACTCATCAGACCTAGCACGCGAAAGGCTTAAAGCTACATATGAATATGCAGGATTACCTGTTGCACACCTATCACCACAAGGTGTATCGACCATTGTTGATACCTCCACGACAGAAGTGGTTGAAGCGTACACAGCCGTTTTGTGTGATTTGTTCTTAAGCAATCAGCGCATTGCCCGATTCCTACCATGGAACGATACGCCTGGCGCTTTTCAAGGCGCTAAAGATGCCGCGATGCTTATTAATTATACCCTATTTAAACAAAACAATGGTTGGGAAATACTTGAGCAATGGATGAAGTCTGCACTTCTATGGAAGAATGCAGTAATTCGCTGGGGTTATATTGAAGACTACGATTATATATTTCAAGAATATGAAGAGATTAGTCAGACTAAGCTTGATGAAATCCTTTCTGATGATAGCTTAGAAATTGTTGGTGACCTCGAATTTGAAAATCGTGCAATGTCACCGTCAGATAATTTAGGACCTGAAGTTGAACTGGTATATGTTAATGTGCGGGTTCGTCAAGAAATTAATAAATCTAAAATTAAACTTGAATTAGTTCCGCCGGAAAACTTCCGTATTTCAAGAGACGCTACTACAATTGAAGACTCTTCTTTTGTTGGTATTCAAAACAATATGACTCGTTCTGAAATTCGTAAGTATTATCCGGAAATGGCAGATGCTGTTGAAGATTGGGATGCGCTATCCGATGCCGCGGCATGGACAGGCTCTTTGGATTATGCACAGGATGTAGCAGCCCGTAAAGAAATAACAGGACAAGAATATTATCAAGGTTCACACTCTGTAAGCGAAACACCGTTAGAAGCAAACCGTGAAGTTACGGTTACTAAATGCTGGATTAGAGTAGACCGAGATGGTGATGGTATTGCTGAGCTAAAGCATATTATTATTACAGGTACTCATATTCTTTATGAAGAAGATTGTGATATGGTACCGCTAGCAGATATTGTCCCAATTGATATTCCACATGAATACTTTGGTTTGTCAATGGCAGACTTTACACGTAGCTCTACGCTAGCATCAACTGCTATCCTTAGAGGTTTTGTAGAGAATACATATTTGACTAACTACTCACCCAAGCTGGCTGATCCAAACGTGGTAGATTTTTCTGCACTTCAAAACATGAAGCCAAAGCAGATTATTCCAACTAACGGTAGTCCAGTTGGTGCAGTACAACAGCTACCTCCTGAATCTATTTCTACAGGTACAGTACCTTTGCTTGAGCACTTGCAGCTTATTAAAGAACAAGCTACAGGCATGTCTAAGGCGGCGCAAGGACTTAATGATACACTATATGTATCAGGAAACTCTGAACAAAAGCTTAGCGCTGTTCAATCAGCAGCACAAAAACGAATTCAGCATATTGCAAGACGCTTTGCTGAAACCGGATTTAAACGATTGATTGAAGGTGTGTACCATACAATTAAAACTTCAATGAAGGGTAACATACCTTATAATATGAACGGTCTTATTGAAACTGTTAATATTGATGCACTACCTTCAAGAATGGAAGTAGAAGTTTTCTTAGATATTGGGGAAAACTCTAATAGCTCAAAAATTGCAAAGCTATCTAAAGTAGGCGCGGAAATTTTACCTGCACTTAATCAGCAAGGTGCAGGTATGGTTGTAAAACCATCAGCACCTGCAGTGTTAGCTACTAAGCTTATTGAAGCTATGGATCTGGATAGTAATGATTTCCTTGAAGATTATACTACCGATCAGTTTAAAGAAAAGGCTGGCCAAGCAATTCAACAGCAATCGCAAGCAGTACAAGCAAAGCAACAAGCTGAGCAACGTAAAGCAGAAGCAGATATTGCACTATCAGAAGCTAATGTAAAATATACAGCAGCTCAAACAAAGAATACCTTTGATGATAATGCAAAACAGCTGGCTGTTGCAATTGATAAGCACTTTCAAGAATGGGCAGATATTGCAATTAAAGCAACTAAAGAGGGTGCTGAAATACCTGCACATCCAGAATATACCGATATTATAGCAATGGCGAGAAGCCTTTTAACAAACTCAGGAGGCCCTAATGGCAACAGTAACAATCAATAAATCAGGAGCAGGTGGTGCTCAATCTGGAACGGTAACAACTGCAGCCGGCGCTGGCGCTGGTAAAATTATCGTAACAAATGATAGCGATGCTGCAATTACATTTAATGTAGCTACCGCTGGAACCGTAGTTCAATCAGGCGTTCAATGTGCAGCTAAGTCTTATAAAATTGTAACAGGTCTTAATAATGGTGCACAAACATTAGTAAGCCTAACAACAGCTCATGGCACTGCAGCGCAGGTTAATGAAGTTGTTTATAACACTTTGATTGCTTAAAGACTATGGATAAATACCGTGAGACAGCCGAGAAGAGGCTGAGTAATAATAAATCATACGGTAATCATAAAATACATCCGGAAGAAATGGCGCGTCGTGCTCACGTACAAGGGCACTTCGCCGCCAAAGAACGGACTGAATTTTTTGATGAAGTATATGGTGAAGTCTTAGTTGACTTCTTTCTAGAGTGGCTCAAGACGGAGCCGCATGAAACTAAATCTCGAGAGTTCCTCTACTCTTCTGCTATGGCACTTGGTAGTGTCAAAGAGAAAATGATAAGCTTCGAGATGTATGGGAAAAATATCCCACACCTACAGGAGGATACGGATGAGACCGATTGACATCGATGCTCTAATTTTAAATTACAATGAAATGATTAACACCTTGGAATATGACTCCATGCGTAGTGCAGGTAAAGCTAAACTAAATGCAGATAAGCTACTAAACCTTCATGCGCTTGTTGAGCGATACACAAGGATTAAGAATTCCGAAAAGGCCCCTATAAAAAAGGAGGCTAAATAATGGAAGAAAATACCAAAGCAGAAATAGACTCTACCCCACCACAGGATGACTCTGTAGCAGAGGTTAATAATGATCAAACTGAAGATGCCCTGCTGGCTGACATCATAGCAAACTCCGAGTTTGTTGGATCTCTACCCGAGGAGCAGGTACCTGAGTTAGATCCGGACGAATCAGATGAAGAAGACCCAGAAACATCTGAGGAAGCCGTTAGCGAAGATGAAGAAGAAGATGTCGAGGAAGAAGAAGAAAATACAGAAGAAGAAGATGCCGACGAAGAGTCCGCTACCGATGAATCTGATGTATATGCTACGGAAGACCTTGATTTAGAAGCTAAGGTAGTTATCAAAGTTGATGGCGAATTTGCTGAAGTTTCTTTTGGTGATCTTATTAAAGGTTACTCTACTGAACAACATCTTTCTAAAAAGGGTCGAGAACTCGGTGACGCAAGAAAAGAGTTGGAAGATGAGTATCAAGAAAAAGTTAATGAGTTGGAAACAATGTCCAAAGCATCAGCTGCTGTACTGTACTCTAACGAACAAGAGTTAGCTGCAGAGTATCATGATCTTGAAGGCGCAATTGATAAAGCCCGAAAAGATGGTGATACATATGAAGTCAATGAACTAAAAGATAAACGAGAACAAGTCCAAAAGAATTACTGGGAAGCTCGCAACCAGCGGGAACAACTTGTAAAAGCTGTTTCTGCACAAGAGGCAACTAGTAATGAAAAAGAATGGAATGAGCAACTAGAATATTTTAATGAAACTATTCCTACGCTAATACCAGACTTTAATGAGGATACAGCAATTGCCATTCGGGAATTTGCTATTGAGGAAGGCATTGCTCCAGAAATTTTGGATTCAATTGCTGACCCAGCTATCGTTAAGTTTGTTGATGATTTTAGACGCCTTAAGCAAGGTGTATCTAAAGGTGCGGTTAAACGTAAATCAACTCCAACAAAGAAAGCTCCGCTTAGAAAAGCTAAAACAGTATCTAAGCAAAAGCAAGACGCAGCAGAACAAAAACGTAAGCGTGCATTAAGCGGCAACGCATCTGCTGAAGAACAACAGGACTTTCTTAGAACTCTTGCCGAACGCTCCTTAAACATGTAATACCTAGGAGGGTATAATCAATGGCTAATAATCTTGGTGTTCGCGGCACCGGAGGTCCACAGGGACCAGCACGCGGAACTGGCAAAGATGTCTCACAGCGTGAGGATCTTGCAAACTTCATCACAATGATTACTCGTGATGAAACTCCTTTTATGTCGTCTATCGGCAAAGCTAAAGCAACAGCAATCTACCATGAGTGGCAGACAGATCAGCTCGAAGCTCCAGGTAATTCACGCATTGGTGAAGGTACAGACTTTATCGCACCAACTGCTGATGGTTCTGGTGGTACCGGCGCAACTCCAGCAACTGGCAATAAGTTCGCAGTATCTGGTCCATACCGTACACGTTTGGGTAACTACACTCAGATTAACGGTAAAACAATTGCCGTATCAGGTACACGCCGTGCAGTAGATCAGGCAGGTGTTGCTGACGAATACGCATACCAGCTAAAGAAGCGTGGTACAGAACTACGCCGTGATGTTGAATTTGATATGATTCACTCATATAACGTTTCTAATGCCACTGGCGTACAGAACGCTAATGCTCGTTCAGCTGGTGGTTACCAGTCATTCATCAACTCAGCAACTACTTGTAACTATGTAGGCGAGTTTGAAGCACCTTCAGCTTCTTCCTCTAATGCTGGTACTGATGCTGATGGTACTGCAACTGTTCGCGGTTCAATTAACGGCGGCACTACTGCACCAGCACGTGGAACTCTTGCACTAACAGACATCGACGCTGTTATGCAAAAAATCTACGAGCAAGGCGGTAAAGCTACTAAAGTTATGCTTTCACCAAAACTGCGCCGTGACTTCTCAGACCTAATGGTTTCAGATACTGGTGTTGTACGTAACATTGATGCTGGTGGTCAACTCCGTCAGTCTGTTGATGTGTACATGTCAGACTTTGGTGATCTTATGGTAGTTCCTAACTACGTAATGGGTCTGTCAAACGCTGTCGCACTTAAAGGTGATAATGGTACTGCCTTCTCTGGTGCCGGTATTCCTGATGTTGCTGACTTTGCTGCATTGATCTATGATCCAATGTGGTTTGCTGTAGCAACTCTGCGTCCTATGCAGGAAGTAGATGTAGGCCAACAGGGTGACTCAACCAAAGGAATGATGGTTGAAGAGTGCACCTTGGAAGTACGTAACCCACTGGGTTGTGGTGCTATCTACGGTCTTAACTAGACTATTTGTTAGGGGAGGTCTTCGGGCTTCCCCTTTCTTTTTATAGGAGGTTTATATGCCAAAGGTTGGTGATAAAGAATTTAAATATAATAAGTACGGAATGGAAGCTGCTAAAAAGTATGCTGATAAAACCGGAAAAGATATTGAGTATAAGGCAATGGGCGGCAACGTAGCTGGCTATTACAACAAGGGTGGTAAAGTAGCAGGATGTGGTCCGGCTATGAATAACCCAATGAAAAAATAAATAAACAGGAGATAAGTAAATGCTAGTTATTCAACTTGCTAATGGGAATACTTACCCAGCTGATAGATGTGTGTGGCGCGTAGATGAAGCCACTAATAAGATTACTCACTTTACACCTAATGCGGGTTCAGTCGCTGTCGGTTCGGCACCAACTGCTGTCGGGTCTACTGGCGCACGCTTAGGTTATATCAAAGCAGGACGCTTTGCACCGTATACACAATCGCCATAAAGGAGTTTTGAGGACATGAGCAAAGAAACAGATTTTAAATTTCGTAGTGCTACAGTAAAAGCAGACGAAGGTATTCATGCTGGCTTTGACCTGAGTTCAGGTGATTGGCAAGCAACACAAGATATTACTCAATATAAAGAACAAGCTAAAATGGATCGCGACCGTCAGGAATATTTCGGTCACAAAAAAGGTGGCTATCGTAAGATGGCAACTATTCCCGATATTGTTGCAATTAAGATTTTGCAAGAACATCATTTAGATTTACATGACCCTGGGTTTATGAATGATCCAAATAATATGAAACGGTTGAGAACTATTTTGCAAACTGAATACAGAGATCTCTTGGTAAATACTTAATTAGGAGACCTGATATGGCAATAACCTATAATGAATTAGTGGCGCTTGTTCGTACCTGGTCTAACAGGGATGAAGAGGTTGTTAGTGATGCGATTATTAAGGATGGACTTAAGTATGCTGCAGATAAAGCATATCGCTCACTACGCGTACCTCCGCTAGAAAACGTAGCAGTATACGAAAAAACATTACTTGAGTCGGCAACAACAGCAACATCAGGTGTTAACCCAAGTAAAACAGAAATACAATTACCTTACGATTTGGTTGAATTTATTCAAATTAAAGAGGTAGACACTTCCGGTGCAGCTATTAGAGTATTTAATGAAAAGCTAGATGTACGTACCTTTAACGATCCATCAGCAGAAAAATACTCAACAAATAATTACTGGACGCGAGAAAGAAATGTAGTATACCTTACACCTGGCTTTGGTTTTTCAAATCAAGGATCAGATGCTAATAGTATGGAACTTTATTATTACCGTAGACTACCAGCACTTAACGCTGTTTACTCCGTAACAGTGCTTAACTATAATGCCGGCTTTCTTACAACAACTGGCGCAGGATCTGGTGTAGCTAATTCTAAACAATTATATTTTAATAGTAATACAGGTACAACAGCCTACGCTACTCAAAGCGCTGCGCAAGCTGCAAATCCGGCTGGTACTGTAACTGCTACTTATTATATTGGTATTGCAACACCTAACTGGCTTCGAGATGAAAACCAGCGTGTTCTTTTATTTGGAGCGCTAGCAGAAGTTTTTGCATATGTGCAAGATGATGATCAAGCTGCAAAATATTTAGCAATGTTTAAAAACGAAATTGCAGAACTTAACGATGAAGATGCTAAACGTAATGCATCAGGTGGAAACCTACAAATTAACTTTAACGGGCGAGGCTTAATATAATGACAACACCAGCAAGGCCCGGACAATTTACGGGTGCAACCGATAATGCTGCCAACGGTGGCTTATTTACAGATACACTAATTGATGGTATTCCTGATATTGTAGGCGCAGACGTTCTAGCAGCTGAAACAGCGGCAACTAATGCTAAAGCATCAGAAACTAATGCAGCAACTAGCGCAACTAATGCTGCAACATCTGCAACAAACGCAGCAGCTAGCGCAACAGCAGCAGCAACTAGTGAAACTAATGCAGCTAATAGCGCGACTGCAGCTGCAGGAAGTGCAAGTAGTGTGGCTGCAGATGCTGCTACGGCTACTACTAAAGCTGCCGAAGCATCGACTAGCGCAACTAACGCGGCAGCCTCACAAACTGCGGCCGCTAACTCTGCAACTTCAGCGGCATCAAGTGCTACATCAGCAACCGGTTCTGCTAACAGCGCAACAACTTCAGCTTCAGCGGCGGCAAATAGTGCAACTGCTAGTGCTAGTAGCGCGACAGCTTCAGCTAACTCGGCTACAGCTGCAGCTACTTCTGAAACTAATGCAGCTACTTCGGCAACGAATAGTGCTAATAGTGCAACGGCTTCAGCTAACTCAGCAACAGCTAGTGCTGGAAGTGCATCAACAGCAACTACTCAAGCTAACAATGCGGCAGCTAGCGCTTCAACAGCAAGTACACAAGCGACAAACGCTGGCAACTCAGCTACTGCAGCTGCAAGCTCAGCTACAGATGCACAAGGCTCTGAAGATGAAGCAGAAGCATGGGCGCAAAAAACAAACGGTGAAGCAGTTACAGGCGAAGGCTATTCAGCTAAAGCATGGGCAACTGGAGGCACAGGCGTAGACCACACTTCAGGTGGAGGTAACGCTAAAGATTGGGCAACTGAAACAACTACCACAGCTGATAATACTGAATACTCGGCTAAAGAGTATGCAGTAGGTATTCAAGCAGGTAACACAGAAGGCTCATCAAAACAGTGGGCTTTAGGTGGTGGTAACTTTGTTATGGCTACACCTGTTACAGGCTCAGGTGGAACAGCTAAATATTCAGCTAAGTATTGGGCAGACCAAGCGGCTAGCTCAGTAGCTAACTTTGATGAAAAGTATTACGGTAACTATGCTACAGATGCAGCGGCAGAAAATGCACATGAGGCGGCAGGTAAGACAGTAACCGTAGGCGACTTGTATTATAACACAACAGATAACGCAGTTAAATATTGTTCAGTAGCACCATCAGGTACAGGAGCGCCAGTAGGTACATGGTTACCTATTCAAGCAACTGACACTAGTAGTTTTGCTACAAAAGGATTTTCAATTGCAATGTCAATTGCACTATAGGAGAAAGATATGGCACAAAACTTTAGACGCTATATAGAAAGAGCC
>Ga0181406_1000030_pt1 | contig 49077 bp, 61 predicted proteins | sample 29SPOviralmetaG_FD_130135 | JGI IMG/M metagenome (GOLD analysis project Ga0181406, IMG submission 130135) | Marine viral communities from the oligotrophic San Pedro Time Series (SPOT) site, San Pedro Channel, CA, USA - 29 SPOT_SRF_2011-12-20 | ecosystem: Environmental > Aquatic > Marine > Strait... | reverse complement strand
GGCACAACAAGTCCAAGTGCATCATTGCACGTATCTGGGAGTGCAATATTACAAAATGATTCAAGTACATTAAATTTTTATAATACAGCAGGTGCGCAAAGAGCATTTTTGCAATTAAGTGGTACAGGTTTAATCATAGATACTGATAGTTTTCTCGAGTTTAAACCTAACAATTCAACTGCTATGTACATAGACAGCTCTGGCAAAGTAGGTATTGGTACAACAAGTCCAACACATAAATTAAGTGTTGAGGGTGATGCTACTGATGGGGGTACTGGTAATGACGGACAACTTGTATTAAGAGGAGCAACTAATACCGACTTAAGATTGATGATGGGAATGGACACATCAAGTGAGTATGGATTTATTTCACCTATGAAACTTGGCACTTCTTGGAACAATTTAAGTTTATGTTATAATGGTGGTAATGTAGGTATAGGCGATAATTCTCCATCAGCAAAACTTGATGTAAATGGTGATATACAAATACAGGGTGCTAACGCTTTATTATTAAACCACACAACTGGTGCAGCTTCAGATACTTATATAAATTCACCTTCAGATAATGTAATGGCATTTAGAACTGGTGGAACTGAAAGATTTAGTGTAGACTATAATGGAACTTTTGTAATAAAAGAAAGCACAGGAGACCCTGATAGCACAAAGTTATATTTGCAATCAACAAAAACTTATACTGATGATGAATATGAAAACTTTGATATAGCAGGCAGAGGAGCAATAGTTACTGTTGCTGTTACAACAAGTGGTAATCAAAGGTCAGGATTATTTTTTATTGATACTGCGTCTATAACTGTTATAAAAGTTGCAGACCCATCTTCTGATTTTGCAGCGAGCGATACTGATGATAAAATTTGCGTATTTAAAAGTAGTGGAAATTCTAATACTTTTTCTGTTAAAAATAGAAAAGGTGGCGATAGAGCTATTTCAGTAAGTATTATTGCAACAGGTGCTTAATGCGTAGAAAATTAATATATGATTTAGAAAGAAAATAATGGCAGACGTAAAGATTAGTCAATTAACAGCGTTAGCAAGTGCTAGCACAGACGTAGCAGGAGATGTTCTTGCTATCGTAGACACAAGTGTTCCTCAAACAAAAAAAATTACAGTAGAAAATTTACTATCCCCAATTACTTTAGATAAAAGTAATGCAAGAATTGGTATAGGAACTGCAAGCCCAGACAATCTATTGCACATAAAAACAACAGGTAGTACACCCTCAATAGAGTTGGAACAAGATGCTGGGACATCATATAAAGCTTTGTTTAAACTTGCAGGAAATGATTTAGAAATTCGTGGTAGTAGTGGGGCAATGGAGTTTTATAATGGTGGTAATAATGATGGTGATTCTGCAACTTTAGCTCTTACCTTAGATTCATCACAAAATGCCACTTTTGCAGGTGATATTAATTTAGCAGCAACTAAAGGTTTATTTTTAGACGGAGCAAGTGGTCATACTTTTATTAAAGAATTTTCTGCTAATAAAATGCAACTACAAGCAGGTGGACAAGGTAGTGTAATTCTTGATGGTACTAATTCAGGTGAAATTAGGATGGGTGTAGGAACGTCTAGCCCAAGAAATACTATTCATTCTACAGGTATCGTAGAAATTTCAAATGCCTCAAGTAACTCTGATACAGAGAGAATAAGATTTGGTAGAACTGATGACAGCGCAAGGTATAGCTCTATTTTTCATAAACTTTCAGACTCAGCAGGAAATAACTTTATTACTTTTAAAATGCACAATGGTTCATCTCAAATTGATGCGTTAAAAATTTCAGGTGATGGTAATGGTGTGGTAACTGTTGGTGGTGATTTAAGTGTTGCTAATGGTGATATACAACTTGCTAATGGCAGAGGTCTTAGTTTTGCTAATATGCCTAACGAAAGTAGCATGACAAGTGAATTACTTGATGATTATGAAGAAGGTACTTGGTCACCTCAAGTTTGGGATAATCATAGTGGTGGAACTCAATTAGGAGCTGGTACAGCAGTTGGAAGATATGTAAAAATTGGACAATTAGTTCATATTCAAGGATATTGGATTTGTGATGGACTTAATGGGGCAAGTGGAGCTACTTGGTTAAGAAATATTCCTTTTGTATCTCATTCAACAAATAATCTTTATGGTTCAATTTCTATTGGATATTCTGCTAATTTTAATATTACTGCTAATACAAGTGTTAGTGCGTATCTTGACCATAATGGGTCAGCGGCTATAGGATTAGTACAATATGATACTACTCAAGGAATTTCTGCTTTACAAGCTTCAGAAATAAGTGCAGATGGTGCTATAATATTTGGTGGAACTTATATTACAAATTAATTTTAATTAGATAATTAAATGGAAAACAGGAGTAAATAATGGCTTTAGAAAAAAAAATAACTTACGATTATAAAGTAAGTAAACCTTACAACTCAATTTCAGTTAGAGAAAAAACTGCAATTATGGAAGATGGTGTAGAGTTATCTGCATCATATCATAGAAGAACTATACAACCAAAAGATGATATTTCATCTGAATCTTCAGAAATTAAAGCATTAGCAGAAGCTATGTTTACTGATGAAATAAAAAAAGTTTGGGATGATTCATTAAAATCTGATGCGTAAAAAACTTAACCAATGGGCTGATGCAAGTAAAATACTAAACGTTATGGTAGTGCTTGGTTTTGTAGTAGCATTTATGGTAAGCATCTTTAGTTGTCAAGACTATTACATAGGCAAGACACGAGAAGAATTATCGCAAGAAATGTTTGAGTTAGATAGCCTAATGAGAAAAGTAATTTGGAAAGCTGATAGTTTGGGTATTTATAATGAACTTTATATAGATGCTCAAAGAATTAATAATGGTAGTAACTAATGATTGAATTTATTGTAGGTCTTTTCTTTGGATACATCATTAGTGGAGATGTAGGTGAACCTGTTCCTTCACAAATAATTACATATACTGATAGCACACAAATTGTTAAAGTGTATAGGTCTGATTTTCATGGCTATAGATATTATCCTAATTCATTGGCTATTGGTTGGAATACAAATGATTATAGGTACTGGCAAACAGACCAGTTTATTAAACCTATATATAAAAAAGAAATAATTGTTAATAAAAAACCCAAACCTAAACCAGTAGAAAGAAAAGAATGACTAAACCAATAGGACAAGATTCAAGTCTTAACATTAGTTTGCCTATGCTTTTTCAAGCAGTAGCAGTAATTGGTGCAATGGTCTGGGGGTATGGTGAGTTGAATGGTCGAATATCGTTTCTTGAATACCAAGTAAAAATAAACGAAGAACATATTACAGCTATTGAAGAAGATGCTAAAACTAGTCAAAACGCTGAGATACCTGCTGACATAAGACAAAACGAAAAAATTACAGTTCTTGAAAAAGAAGTAGAAAGATTGCGTAATGAACAAGGCGATAAGTGAAGACGCTCAAATACATATTTCGATTGCTTTTCTTATTAAGGCGATGGTTGGTGTTGCGATTGTGGTTGGTAGTTGGTATCAAGCACAAATGAGATTTGCAGAACATGAAACAAGAATTAGAACTTTAGAAGATAAAATAACTGTGTTAAATGCTTCCATAGAAGGTATGGAATCTCAACATATTGAAAAGTTAGAAGAAACTAATAGAACTTTAATGCAAAAATTAGGACTTAAAAAATAATGCCAAGAAAAAAAGTTAAAAAACGTAAAGGTTTGTATGCAAACATACACGCTAAAAGAAAACGTATTAAAGCAGGTTCTGGTGAAAAAATGAGAAAACCTGGCTCTAAAAGGGCTCCTACTAAAGCGCAATTTAAAAGAGCTTCTAAAACTGCTAGAAAAAGACCTGTACGTAAAAAGAAAAAGTGAAAAAAGAGAAAGTAAGGGTATAGTTTATGCCTAAGAAGAGAAAACAAAAAAACGTAAGAAGAACTACTGGCAAAGGTGGTAATTACAGACCTACTAAAAAAGGTGCTGGTATGACTCGTAAAGGTGTTAAAGCTTATAGAAAAGCAAATCCTGGCTCTAAATTAAAAACTGCTGTTACAGGTAAAGTTAAAAAAGGTAGTAAAGCTGCTAAAAGACGTAAATCGTATTGCGCTCGTTCTCTTGGACAATTAAAAAGAAGTTCTGCAAAAACAAAGAACAATCCTAATTCAAGAATTAGACAAGCTAGAAGAAGGTGGAAATGTTAACTATAAAATATAAGAGAAATGTATTATGGAAAATTGGACAGAAGTAGGTTTTGCAGGATTAGCTGCTGGTATTCTTTGGATGACATTTAAATGGATGACATCTGAATTAAATAAAAAGATAGATGATTTGCATGATATTATAATTAAATTAATAGATGCAAAAAATGTAATGGTGGATAAATTTCAAGAATTAAATGATGAAGTAACTGACCAACTTAATTATATCGAAGCAAAAGTAGGTAATGGTAGAGGGTCAAAACAAAGAAGAAAGGCTGGTAAATAATGCCAAGTGGAAAAGGTACTTATGGTCGTAAAAGAGGAAGACCATCTAAAGCAGGTAAAAAAATGACTAAATCACAAGTCGTTAAAATGATTAAGTCGAAAGCAAAAAAACGAAGAAAAAAGAAATAATGGATTCAGTAAAAGCAGTTATTACAGGTTCTGCTGGTGTTGGAGTATGGTGGGTAAATTTACCTATGATGCTACAAACTTTAGTTTCTGTAGCAACTTTAATTTATTTAATAATAAAAATAAGAAAGGAACTATCATGATTCAAGAAATGATTATGAAGTATTTGTTTAACGAAGATAATAAAAAGAAAATTATTAACGAATTAAATAAAAATGTAAACATACCTATTATCAACGAAGATACAGAAGAAAAAATTATATCTTCTATTTACGATGTATTTGAAGATGTAATGGGAAAAGTTTTAAAAAAATAATGAGAACTACTTTTGGAGAGATAGTACAAGAAGTTCTACGACATGAAGGGGGTTATGTAAATGACCCTCTTGATAGTGGTGGTGAAACTAAGTACGGAATATCAAAAAGAGCTCATAGCAATGTAGACATAAAAAATCTTACTGTTGAAGATGCCTGTGCTATTTACAGAGAAGATTACTGGAAACCTTGTAAAGCAGAAAAACTACCAGAAGAATTAAGAGAACCTTATTTTCTTTTTGTAGTTAATGCTGGTCAAGGAAAAGCTGTAAAAGTTTTACAAAAAGCGTGTAATGCTAAAAACAGAAAAAGCGAACAAATAACTGTAGATGGTAGAATAGGTAGAATGACTATTGGTGCATCTAAAAAACTTGAAAGAGATAGACTGGTATCTTATATTGTTTTAGAGTATGCTAGAATAGTATACCGAAATGTTTCTCAGGAACGTTTTTGGTATGGTTGGTATAAAAGAGCTTTAGGTTTATAATGCCTAAACAAGTTTTTAAGTTAACAGACTTTCATGGAGGTCTAAACAGTAATGCTGACCCTAGAGATATTGCTATAGAAGAAAGTCCTGTTTTAAAAAACTTAACATCTGAGAATGTTGGTAAATTAGAAGTTTGTAAAAAAACAGAAAACCATTCAACAGTACAATCTCCAGCTGCTTCAACAATACAATCTGGTTATGGATTATTTGTTATGTCCCATGATAGGGCAGATGGACAAGACGCTTCTGGAACTGCTGAATCAGAAACTAAAACTGACTATTTATTACATTCTTCTGATACATCTGTATCTATCTATAACAAAACTGATGATGCTTGGGGTGAAGATAAAATTACATTAGGTAGTAACTCTAAATTTATTTTTACGTTAGTTGATGGTAATCTTAGAGTTTCTGATGCAAGTGGTGTTAATGGAACTAAATGGTATGGATATGTAAATACACCATTGTATCATGGCGTACCAAATCATACTACTACAATAGAAGATGGTGGTACTGGATATTCTAATGGAACTCTTGTTTTTCAAAATACAACATCATCACCAACTAACTGGTTAGATGGAGCAGGTACTTTTACTATTGGACAAAATCAAGCAATCACAAATACATCTGTAACATATAGTGGAGGTGGGTTTGATAGTATAAATACATTTTTAGGTATACCAAATAATAACCATCCATCTGGAGGTGCATTAATCACTGGAAGTAGTATATTTTTGGATAAAATAGAAGGTTGGTATGCACTTGATACAGCAATAACAAGTCCTGACTATGGTTCAAATTCTAATACAGCACCTAGTCCTTCTAATAAAGGATTTAATTTAGAAATTACTACTGCATCAGATGCTAGTTCATCGTGGATTGCAGACACATATCAAATTGCATTTAGTTTAGTGTATGATAATAATCAAGAATCATTACTATATATACCACAAACAAATCATACGTTTACAGTAGCAGAAGATTACTCTGTTCGTATGGTTGCTTATATGGAAAATCTTAAAGAATCAAGTGTTTTGTCTAAAAGAGTTAAAGGTGGTAGAGTTTATTTTAAAGTATTAGACTCAGATGATGAATGGAAATTATTAGCTGATATGAATGTAGAAAAAGGATTAAGGGCTACTCTTTTTACTGAAGACTATGCTCCATGGGGTGAATATGCAACTAATGATTTAAAAACTTCTAATTCTACAACATCAACTGATAATTACAGAATTTGCACATCCTTAGAGATGAATACAGATACATATGCATCTATAAATGGGTATGATTCTGATGAACCATCTATAACCGTTGTTAACTATAAAACAGCAGTTGTAGTAGGAAGAACAATGTATATTGGCAATGTAAAAAGATTAACATCGAAAAATAAATTAGAACAACAATCTGATGCTATGTACAAAAGTGTAGTTAATAAATTTGATGTTTTTCCTGAAAGCAATAAAATAGAAGTTAATGTTCAAGATGGTGAGGATATAGTAACTTTAGAACATTTTGCTGACAGAATACTGCAATATAAAAACAAAACTTTGTACATAATAAATGTGTCTGGTAACTATGAATTTTTAGAATCAGAACATAAATATATGGGGGTTAGTCAACAATCTGCTGTTTGTAAAACAGAGTATGGTATTGCTTGGGCAAATCAACAAGGTGCATATTTCTATGATGGTAAACAAATAAGAAGTTTGTTAGAAAAAAATAATATAAAAGTTATTAAATCAAATACATGGAATAGTTTTTTTACTGACAATGGTACAGTAGGATATTCTCCTAAAAATAAACAATTAATATTTTTAGGAAATGCTTCTAATAGTGATGATGTTTATGTTTATAATATAGTAACTAAAGCATGGGAAGAAATGGATGGACAGTTTGGTGGTAATACATCTAAAACTAATTTTGCAATAGATTGGAACAATGATTTAATATATTCTTATAATAATAGTGGGACACCTGTAATACAAAAGTACAACACATCTACTAACCCCTCAACGATTAGCATAGATTATGCTACTAGAGATATAGATTTTGGACAACCTGGCGTTAATAAAAAAGTTTATAAAGTAAAAATAACTTATAAAGGTAATGGTGCATCGTTAAATGTAAGATACCAAACTAATGGGGATACTGGAGGAAGTGATTTAAAACAATTTAATAACACGAATACTCCTCTCTCTAATCAAAGTTATACATCAAGATGGCATGTAGCAGAATTAATACCAACTACTGCAAGTGAGTCAAATGACATCAATAGTATAAAATTACATATAGATGGAACATCTGGTAGTACTTTTGAAATTAATGATATATCGTTTATTTATAGAGGTAAAAACGTAAAATAATGTTATTTGAGAACTTAAATAATATAGTTAAATTTATAAAAATACATCTAATGGTTTATTTGCCTTATGCTATCTAATTACAAAAAACTCGGTACACAGATTGTTTCTTATAAAAAACTTGGTACATCAGCAAGGGATAAAGTTATTGATGCTCAATTAACAAAAATGCAAAATGAAGCTAATTTAAAAGCTATAGATAAACTTTCAAATTTTGTAGGAGAAGCAGGTGAAACATTAGATGCTGTAAAAATGGTAAGAGAATCAGAAGATTTTAAAAAAGAGTTTGAAGATATGTTAAAAGATTCTAGATTAGAAAAATTTCCTTTTGAATCTGCTATTGATACAAGTTCTTTAAATAAAAAACTTTCTCTTCCTAAACCTGAAAATAAAACTTTATATAAAGTATTTCAAAATAAACAAAATTTAAATTTAGGTAATAAACAACTTCCTGTATTACCTACGGTTGGTAAGAAGAAAAAAGGTTCTATGTTTGTTGAAAGAGGCATTGTCCAAGAGTATGACCCAAGTCAAAGAAGAGAACCTACAAAATATGATAAAAGTCAGAGGCAAGATTAATGAATTTATTTTCACAAATAGGAAGTAAAGTGGGCAAAGGGTTATCAATGTTGAATCCAGTAACAGCGGGATTGCAAATAATTGGAGGTGTAGCATCAAGTGTTATGTCTTATCAAGCTGCTGGTGAAGGATTAAAACAACTTGGACAGAGTAAAGAATTATTAAATCAACAAGAAGCATCTTTATCTGATATAACAGCTACTAAGAAAAACATAGCAACTGAAGAAAGAAAAGAAGATGCTGGTTTTTTAATGTCTACTGAAAGTGGTAGAAAAGAAGACTTAACAATGGCTCTTGGTAAAAGAATACAAAAAAGTGGTTTTGTAACTGATAATCAAGTGCAAAATATATATGATACAAGTTTAGAAAAAATTATGTTTTCTGGTGAAAAAGCTATGTCAGCTATTGATAGAAAATTTGGTAGAGAAATAGTTAGTATAGATGAAAGTGAAGCTTCCCAGTTAGCACAAATTGCACAAGCAAGACAAAATATAAGAATGCAAGAATCTCAGTTCAAAAGAGACAGAACTGGATTAGGCATTATATCAAATATGGTATGAGGTTAACATGGCAATAATAGACGCACTAAGAACTATTCAAAGAGATGCAAGAAGTAAATCATCTGAAAATATTCAAATGGCAAAACTATTTGAAGAAGCAAGACAATTTGATATTAAAGAAAAAAGATTAAAAGAAACGCAAGATATTGCAATTCAATCAACAAAACAAAAATTAACTTTAGATTCTTTAAATGCTATAGAGGGAATGGCTACACAAAGTCAATTAGATGAAGCAAATACAACTTTTCTTGAATTGAATACACTTTCTCCATTTCAAAAATATTCATCACAACAAGCTGGTGAAGATTCATATACAGCTAAAGACTTTTCAAGAGATATGACAAAATTAAAAATATCTAATGTAGAATCTTCAGAGTTGTTAAAAATAGCAAATGCTTATAGAATGTCTCAAGTTGACCCTAACTATAATAGATTATTTACAAAAAAAATGTCAGAATTGCAATCAACAATATTACAACAAATAAATAATGTAGAATCTACTGGAAAATATGAAGAAAATATTCTTCAAGCTTTAGCAACTACTGGAGCGGTAAAAGTTGGAGAAGGAAGTAATTTTAATGCAGTAAAACGAAAATATTCAAGGATGTCATCTAACAAAAATGTTTTAGATAGAATACAAATTGAAAAACGTGAATTATTTGCAGAGCAAGATTACAATATAGACATTCCAAAAGAAAGTTATTTAGAAGATACTTTAAAACGTATAAATAAATAAAATGCAAGATAACCTCTCGAAAAAACTTAGAGAAGAGTTAACAAGAACAGGTAAGATTGCTTCTTATACTGATTTTGAAATAGAACAAGCGGTTGAAAAATATAGAAGCTTAAACAGTCCTGTTTCACCTACCACTAGTGAAGCTCGTGTAGAGCTTCCAGAACTACCAGAAACAGAATCTAATTTAAATTTACTTAATTCATTAGGAGTTGGTTTATATACTGCTTTTGATACAGGTACATTTGGTATAGGTGGGTTGCTTCTTGATGAAGAATATCTAGGATTAGACTTAGAAGCTGATGACCCATTAACTCAAACAACAAGAGCTCTTGGAGGATTAGCAGGTTTTGTTGGAGCTGCTCCTTTAAAAGTTGCTAGGATTACATCTAAAGGCATAGTTGGTCTTGCTAAAAAAACTGGTAGGTTAAAAAATACAGAACTTACTGGTGCTGTAGCAAAAAAAATAAAGAATGAAACTTTTGATGCAACTGGTAATATTGGATTAAGTAAAGCCCTTTCTTCTCAATATAAAGCTTCTGCAAAAAATGCTAATATACAATGGGGAACATATAGAGATAAGTTTGTAGAAAACACTAGAACTCAATTAAAAAATTCTTTAGAGGGTATAGATGATTTAACCTCAATGCAAAAAGCTGATATATTTAAATTAATTGATAACAATATAACTTCTGTACCTTTGCAAGATTTAACAGAAGTAATGATGACTAAAATGGCAGGAGTATCAGCTGGTAGAATATTAAGTGCTGATGCTAGACAAAGAATAGTTGCTAATATTGTTAACGATATTGTTTCATTTGGTTTTGTCGATGGTGTATTCGAAGCAGTAAGAGCTTCTAGTTCTGGATATAATGCTGAAGATACTCCAATGCAAAACTTTATAAGTGCTGTTGATGAATTTAGTGGTATTAATGTTGTAGGTGGTATTGCAGCTGGAGCTGCTTTTGGTGGTGTTGCTGGAATGCCTGCAAGTGGAATGGCAAAAGGAGTATTTAAAAGAGATTTAGTACAAAGTATGAGAACTTTGTTTGGTAAAAAACCTTATACAAACTTTAATGATGACCAACTTGTTTCTCAAGCAAACTTTTTTGGTAATGTATTAAAAAGAAATGATGCAGATGATTTAGTAGATTTAACTGTAGATGGAAAAACAGTTGAAGCAATAAGCTTATCACAATCTAATTTAAGAAACAAGTTAGATAGTGAATTTGGAGCAGGACAATGGAATGATGCTTTAAAAGAAGAATTAGGCTCACAACGTTCTAAATTAGGTAGAGATTTAATTAGATATACACTAAGGCAAGAAGGAATTAATTTATACGAACAATTTCCTAGAATGATGATTGGTGGACTAGCTTTCAATGCTCATCATTTTGAATCTATTATTCAAGGTAATTTTAATTCTGACGATATTCTTTCTACAGAAACTGCTGTAAACTTTCTTATTGGTGCATATATGGAAAGAGGTGCAAGGCCTAGGGTAGAAGGTGATATAGACCAACCAAGAATTAATCAGTTAAGAGAAAATTTATTAGCCGCAAACATAGATGCTGATAGAATAGGCTATATGCCATTTTTGTCATCTGATATATCAAGATTTGAAAACACAGATAAGATTAAAGAATTTGACGACATTAATCAGGAATTAAAAAACAAATTTATTATTTCTGATAATGTAGAAGAAGTAGATTTTAAATTACCAGAAGATGCCGAAAGAGCATCAGTAGAAGAAACACCTTTATTTGCTAGTTACTTAGCTATAACTCCTAAAAAACATTCTAGGTCATTAGAGAATATACCTTTAAGTGAAGCAAAAGAAATTGAAGGTATGTTAAAAAAACTTGGTGTTCAGACTCCAGAACAGTTAAATAATTTTATTGATGAAAAATTATACGATTCTACTAAAGAGTTTGAAGATATAGTTGATGATGTTATTGTTAGAACACAACAATTAGATGTTGATAATGAACTTTTATTACAGTTTTTTAAAGATGGTAATTCTTTTATTCCTAGTTTTGTTACCATAGATAATACTTTAATACAAAAAGCAAAAAACAATGAATTTACTTGGTTAGAAACAGATAGTTTTTCAGATTTAAATGATGCAATTGCTGGGTTTAATGCTATATTAAAAATAAAGTCTGAAACAGCAACCGATGTTAATTTTAATAAAGCAGATAAAGATAAAACCGTAACTATATCTAGTGAACAAGTTTTAAAAAATGTCTACGAATCTGTAAGAGAAGGAGAAGAAAGAGTACAAAATGAATATAGTTCAAGGTCTGGTAAACAAGTACCTTTTTCATTCCTTAATTCTCAATCAGAATACTTACCAGTTTTAGTTAATAACAAAACAATAAAACTTGCTTCTATATACGAAGATATATTTAAACCTACTAATCAAGCAATAAGAAAAGAATTAGCACCACTATTAAAATCTACTGGTATATTGCAATCTAAGGAAGGGCAAACTGAATTATCTATAATAGATGACATTAATAAAATTACTATAGATTATGGTACAGATGATATTAAATATGACAGATTAGCAAAAGATAAAAGATTTTTATTAAAAATTCATGCATTACAAAAGTTTTCTTTAGGATATAATGAAACAGAATTAGTATCTAATAAAGAAATTTCTTCGCATAGTGTAGATGTTTTAAGAGATTATCTTGCAAAAAAAGGGTACAAAGATGGTGAACTTCCTAATTTTATGCATAATATTATATTGGGAAAGATTCTAAAAAGACAAGCTAATCAAATGAATCTTACTACAGGAGATTTAGAAGCTATTTTAGACTTAAATACTAAAGCACAAAATAATTTTGTTAAGTTTAGTTCTAAAGCTGTTGGTAATGTAGGAGGTTTATTTTTAAATAAAATTAGCACAGACTCTCCTATATACAATGATAACATTGCTGACATTACAGAGTACAATAATGAAGTAGATAGAATTATTAGAGAAAGTAAAGGTTTTATTAAAACCTCAGACCCTGTTATTGTTCATAACCAATCTACAATTACTACAGCAAAAGAGACATTAATTGATACTAGTAGAAACTCATCTACAACAGTAGAGGTAGTAAACGCATTTTTAGATGCATTAGGAAATAGTAAAAGAAATGTTGATGTTCGTGTTAAAGAATACCTTGATTTAGATAGAATTGAAAATGCTAAAAAATTACAAAGTTGGTTAATACGTGCTGGTGTATTAAAGTCAAATGAAACTAAATCTTCTTCAATGTATAAAGTTGATTTAAAAAGATTAGATAGCGTTTTAGATGATAAGTCTTTTGATAAATTTTTAAATGAAGCAAGTATAACTGATGAATTTATAGATGCAAAGTTTGAAGAGTCTAGACAAGAAGTAGCAGATAAATTATACGAATCTCCTGATGTAGCAAAATATGAAAAATCAATAACTATAGATGAGTTTTTTGATACATATAGATTTACTGAAAATCAAAAACTAGACAGTCAACAATCTAAAGTAAATTATTTTACTAATAAATTTTATTTAGATGAAGGATATACATTAGATGAGCAATCATTTAATAGTACACTTTCAGATTTATATGTAAAAGATTCTAAAGATAACTTTGTTAAGTTTACGTCATTAAGAGGTAAAATACAAAAAACTAGATTAGAAGAATTTAGAAAAAATGTTATAGGTTTATTAACAGATAAAAGCAGACAAAAAGAAAAACTTGTTATTAAATTTAATAATCAAGAAATAGTTGGTGACAAACAATTAATATATAGTGGTAGTAATTCTTTTGATGGATTAATGGATAGTTTAGATGCTGTTTATTTTATTGTTAATCCAATATCTGTAGGTTATAGAGAAACTGGTTGGGGCAGATACTCACGAAACGTTTTTACAGATGGTAGTGATTTACCTAATAACTTAAGAATAGAAAATGAAGCAGAACAAAATAGTTTTATATCTGCAATAGAACAAACAAAAAATGCTACAGTATTTTTAATATCTACAAACTCTGACCCAATTGCTGTAAAAAACGAATCTTTACCTAATTTACATCAACCATTTATTGAATTTGTTCAAAGAATAGAAAAACAAAAAGATTTAAACAAAACTGTTTTAAACCAAATGAAAGAAGTTTCTAGTAAAATAGAAGAAAACGCATCACTAACATCTCAAGAATATGAAGGTATTTTAAGATATTTAACATTGGAAAAACAGTTTGTAGGTTCGGAAGGATATGATTCTCTTATAAGTTTGTTTAATGGAGTTGACACTGAAAAACTTTTATCAAGATTTAAATTGTTTAATACAAAGAAATTTATTAGACCTAATAAAGAAATAATTAATAATGCTATTTTTGCTTACAAGTACAAATCTCCTGATACTAAAACTTTAACAACATTAGAAAAATATAAACGCAAAAACAAATATCAAGTTGCTGTTTGGGATGATGAAAATAAAAATTCTGTTATAGATGAAGCGATTCAACAAGCAAAAAGAGATAACATTGATTGGAATCCAGAAAATACAGTTAAAGATGCGTACGATAATGTTTCTGGTTATGATAGTATAAGTTATATATCTAAGGATATGATGAGGTATTTACATACATTAATTGGTCATAATCCTAGTTCAACCAATCCAATAAAACCTATTGTTTCTTCAAATGGAGATTCTGCATTGTTGTATGGTAAAACATTATTTGTATACGATATAGGTATGCAAAAGTTTTTTGATAGAAACCCTAATGTTGATATACTTATGTCTTCTAGTGCGGTTAAGATTACAGCAAGTAAAGATGATATTATAGGTAATACAATAGAGGATTTGCAATCAGGGAAAGTTTTACTAGGGCAAAATGATTTGAAATCTATTTCTATAAATTCTGTAGGTATACTTCCGAGTAAAGATGTTGAGTTGCCTACTGCTAGCAAATCAATGTCTGACAATAATTTTAAAGATGCAGATGAAGAAAGACTTACATACGAACGTGAATATCTTGATGACGTAAATGATGCTATTGACAATATGCTAGATATATATTCAGACCCAATAAAACAACGTGAGTTTGCTGTAGCTTTAGATGCTGACTTAGGTACTGCAACAACTTCAGAACAAAATGGTGCTGTTTCATTTTTAAAAAGCAATCATTATTATAATAGTTTAACTCGTAATGCTAATCCAATGTATTATGGAGATAAACAATTGCAAAATAAATTATATTCTCATTTCTTAGATAAGATTATGAATAAAAAAAGAGCTGTATTTACTAATGTAAGTGGAGAATCTTTTAGATATGGTGGTCAAGCTTATCTTGTACAAACTGCAAGCAATAGACTAAAAGGAACATTAACTAACGGAGTTGGTGAAATAATACAACGAGGTGAAGTTATTCTTCCATCGATTGAAGCAGAAAGTACTTTAAAAGATTTACATAACGATGGTAACGATGGTTATGACCTTTCTTTTACATCAAACAAGGGTGTAGATGTTTTTAAGTTTAATGATTTTATTGATGAAATTGTAAAGTTATCACAAGAAAAAGGAAAGACTCAAAAAGCAAAACAATTAACTTCTTCTGAATTAAAAGATTTTATTCTTGAAAGAAATTTAGGTGAAGTACATGAGATATTAAAAGATATAAATAAATCTTTTGATAAGGATTATAAAATAGGTGTTGTTGTTAGCAGAAAACCAAGAACAAGACCTAATGATTTAGCAATGCTATCCCTTGAAGGATTTATGCCTAAAGAAAATGGTGTTGCGATGCAGATAAATAGTTTAGATGTTGTAAATGTATTTGAAGGTGATTATGATGCAGATAAAGCAGACTATTTCTTTAGCAATAAAGAACATAATATTGACCATGTAATTGAAAAACAAAGATTTTTTGTTCAAGGAAGAGACCCTGACAAACTTAAAAAGAATAAAACAACATTTTCATTTACAAAATCATTTTCAGAACAATCTAATTCTATGAAAAGTCTTGTGTCTGGAGAATATGCTTGGAAAAATTCAATTGGAAGTGTACAAAAATTACCAAGAACACTTGCTTATTTAGATAGACTAACTACTACATCAGATGTTGGTTTTGCTCCTAAAGATGAAAAGTTAAATACACTGTTGCAGTATGGAGATGAAGCAACAATAACCTTAGATTTTAAAAACTTACCTTTTTATGCTCGCAATGCATTAGAAACACAATACATGATTGACAACAATGGTAATTTAAATCCAGAGCTAGGTGCTGATTTATTAAGTATACAAAGTGATTTATTATTTCCTACAAAAGATAATAGTGTATTGCCTAATGATTTTAAAGGTTCTCAAGATATATATAAAACAGGAAAAACTAAAACAGGAAAAAGAATAAGAATATTTAGAAAATGGGATAAGAATGGTCAAGAAATAAACTTAACTGAATTAGATAAAAAAATTATTACAACAATGATGAAAGAGTATTCTAAGTTATTAAATGCTACTGGTGGGTTAACTTATGATAATACTGGCACACAAAGAAAAGCAACATACGAAGATGTTTTAAATACTTCTAAAGACTTCTTTGAGTTTCATAAAGATATTAATCGTTCTATTTTTGATAAATTAAAAAAACAATTTAAAACAAATGATGAGTTTAAAAAAATATTCGGAGTAGAAACAAAATACAGATTTAAATTAGGTGGTATAACAAAATATGAATTTAATGAACCTAAAAATGTAGACGAAAATACAAAGATTACAAGTTTTCAAGCACCAAGAAAAGAAATATTCCATCCTGATATTTTAAATAACGCAAAACAAATGCATGAAGGTAAAAGAGGAGCAACTATAGATAGAATACTTTGGGAAATGCAAGATAGAGATGTGTTTAATGATATATATGAAAAGGGTCTTACTACTGGAATACCAAGAAGAAGTTTTGATGACTGGTATTACAAACTAACTAGTGAAGAGTCTGAGTATGATGCAGACCTTCTTAAAGCAGAGTTTGATGAGTATGAAGAAATATCATCTGATTTAGTTATAAACAGAATACAAGAAGTAGAATCTTCAAAAGATTTTATAAAAAGAAATAAATACTATATACAAAGAGTAAAATATAACAAAGCATTGCCTTGGAAAGCTAAAAAGAAAAGAATAGATTATTTTAACAATCTTATAGCAAGAGAAGAAAACAAAATACAAAAATATTTAAGTGATACATACTTGAAAACTAGAGCTGCTAAAGATTTAGATTCTATCGAACTTATACCAATAGATACTAAAGATTTAAAAATAGCAGGTGTTCAGGGTTCTACTATGTCTGCTATAAAAAATATTATTGGATTAGGTAGTGATACATCAAGGATACTATTATCAGATAAGAGTGCATCTTTATTAAAAGATATTGTTACAATAAGAAAAAACTTTTATAGCGCACATAATAACAATCTTAAAGAATTTTTAAGAAGTGATAAATTATTATCTTCAAGTACTACAAGATATTTATCAGAATTTAAAGACCAAAAAACTTTGCATGATGCCGAACGTGAGTTAATGATACAAGGAGTCGTACAAGATGGTATTAAATTTATTTATGCATATATGGATGTACCTTCTACTAATAATGGAGTAGGAGTCTTGAATAATAAACCTGTTAGATTATATAACTACCCTTCTACTAGATTTGCTGGTGGATTAAGGTTTTTATCTAGTTATGCTAGTGGTAATCTTGATATTAAAGATGTTTATGTTCAGCAATCTATAGAAAAACAATTATCTCAGAAAGAATCTGAAGATGTTTTAAAATTAATGCAAGGCATTATATCTCATTATGATAATTTTTATAATACAAGAGTAGATAGACGTGGAGTTATAGATAAAAACTCTTTTACACAAGGTGATATAGGTGCAATAGAATCTTTAAAACTACCAATAGTTCACGATACAATTGGTCAAGAAGTGTTAAATTTTGGTTCTATTAACTGGGGAAAAACAAAAGATAAAATTTCTACTGGTTATAATTTAACTAATAATCATTTGTTTGATTTATATAATGATATTATGCAATTAGCAGGAAAAACAAAAGAATTTGAAGAGTATCGCAATATTATTGGAGAAAGACAAGCAGATTTATTAAAAGCTAATACAATTAATGTTTTTGATTTTATAGGTATGAAATCAGAAATGGATTCAGAAATTAAAAGTATTGCACAAAAAGTGTTAAGCAGTTCTTATTTTGATGAAGGAGTTCCTGATAATAATTTTGTTGTTGAAAGAATAAAATCTAATCCTGTATTTAAACTTATGGGCGGTAAATCATTCTTTAGTAATATTACTTTAGAAAAAGCACCAGAACAAAGTATTAAAAGTTTACAAAAACTAAATTCAGCTCTTGATTATGCAAAACATTATCAAAAACCATCACATACAGGATTTTCTGGGTTTGAAAAGTTTAAAGCTAAACTAGCAGAAATAGATGAAAGGTGTTCATAAATGCCAGCAATTAATTGTAGAATAGATAGAAAACAACACAAAAAATTATTTAATATTATAGGTGAGTGGGCAGAATCAGATTTAGCACAAAACAACTTTAGAGATTCTTATGACGCTGCTTTAAAATTATTAGAACCAGTATTTAATGTTGATGCTAATACTATTACAGAAGTACCATTGAGTGATGGTCAAATAGGTGTGTATCAGTCTAGATTGAAAGAATTAAATAAAGCAATTAAACAAGGTAGATTGGGTAATATATTCAGTCAGTTCTTTTATACTACACAGCATTATGGCAAAAGAGACCCTATTATATCTAATGACTTTACACAAAAACAAAGAATACAACAAACATATAAAGAAAATACAAATAAAATTGATGTTTATTTAAAAGCTATAACAGATGGACTTAGAGATTCTGCTTTATATGATGGAATGACAAAACGTGGAATAAGAAATGCTAAAAAAGAATTAAAAGGATTAAATGAACTTTATGCTCAGGGTAAAGCAGCTTATTTAAATAATGAAATACCTAAAGCAAAAGAATTACAACGTGAATATATGGCTAAAGAAAAAGAGTTAATGGATGGTACGTATGGTTCTATTGTAAACAAAATGGTAAACATTATTGAAAAAGATATACCTAAAATAGTTAAAGAAAAAAAATATAAAATAGATGCAGACGGTTCTATTGATACATCTTTACTTGCAAAAGATTTAAAAGAACTATATCCAAAAGAGGATACATTATTGCAAACTGTCGTTACTTATACAAAACTGACAAATGATTTATATAGTATGTTAGACAATGCAACAAATAAGCATGTTGACATAATTATAAAAAAATTAGAGTCTTCAGGAAAGATAGATAACGCAAGAGATTTAAAAGAAATTAAAAAATCTTTAAATGAAAAAATGAAACCACAAAGAGAAATTGGTTATTATCCTCATTTTACTAGAGATTTTAATATATCTCTTATGGATGGATATATGACAAAATTATCTAATTTGCAAGATTCAATTAATCCTTACAATCTTACTAAAAAACAAAAATCAGTTGATGAAGCAATTTCTGATGTCAGAGCATATTTAAGTGAGTTTACACAAAAAAGAGCGAGAGACCCAGAAACAAATGAGTTTATATTTGATTACAGTAGAAACTTACCAGAGGTATTAGCAAACTATTCACATGATGTTGCAAGGTTTAACTTTAACTCATTTATGAATGCTAACTTTATAGAATCATTAAATGCTATAGAAAAAATATATCAAACAGATGGTGATGCAAAAGGGTATGCTCAGAATATTGCTGATTATATACAAGATATGCATGTAGCATACAATGGAAAAGGTGAGTCTTCTGTATCAACAAATAATTTAGTAAGAAGTATATTGTCTTTTGAGTTTATATCTAAACTTGGATACAACCCAAGAAGTGCTGTAAGAAACGCAACGCAAAGAGCTTTAGATTTTGTAGTTTGGGGTAGGTATGGTAAAAAGAAAATTAAAAATTATTTAGAAAACGAAGGTGTTTTAGATATTGATATACAAAAGTTTTTAATTGATAAAGGTATTTTATTTAAAGAAGCTGCTCCAGATATTGAAGAAACACTTAGAACTAAAAAAATATCAGAAATGAATTTAGTACAATGGAATGACGATACTAATAAATTTGAATATGTAAAAACAACAAAAGGTGAGAAACTTGCAGATGGACTTTCTTTTCTAGCTACTAAAACAAGTGGTATGCATAGATTTGCTGAAAATAAAAATAGAATGGCAACTTTTAAATTTGCCTTTGGTCAAATGCATAAATATTTAAATACAGTTGATTTTAAAGCAAAACTATCAAAAGAAGGTAAGTCTGAAAAACAAATTACTGAAGTTATACAAAAAAAAGCAGAGAATTATGCTACAAGAATGACTGTATTAAATCATTTTGATTATTCTCAATATGCAAAATCTCCATTTATGAGGACTAAGGCAGGTGCAATACTTGGACAGTTTCAACATTATAGTTTTGAATTTTTTGAACGCAATGTTGGAATCTTAAAAGAAGGTAAGGAAGATATAAAGTCTGGTTCTATAATTAAAAAACTATTATCTGGAGAAGGAAAAGCAGAAGGGTTATCACAGTCAATGAGAATGGGATTAATATATTTTCTTGCTCCTGCCATTGCAGCTTCTATAACAGGTTTAAATTTTAAAAGTTTAATACAGCACGACACAGCTGAAAGAGTAAGTAAATTAGCATTGTTGTTTACTGGAGATGAAGAAGAAATAATTGCAGCTAATTATGGAAAAGACTTTTTTCTAAACACTTTAGGGCCTGGTGTTGGAACAGTTGTTGATGTAGGTCTTGCATTAGATTTTATTGATACTGATACGCCAGGGTTAGGATTTATAGCAAGTAATTATAGAAGGTATGACCCTAACTATGATGATAAAAGTATTACAAAAAATTTATCAATTATAAATGTAGCTTCAGGTAGATTAATAGATAGACATATACCGCAAATGTTATCTGGAAGAGTTGGATGGGCTGTGCAAAGTGAAATGGGTTTATATGCTACTGAAGAAAGTAAAAAGTCTCAGCAAAGACTTATGGAGTCTATTGGTTTTGACCCAAAAAAAAGAAGTGAAAAGTTAAAAAAAGATAAAGCAGATGTAAATGTACAAGATGTATTAGCTTCTTTAGATTTTTTATCAGTTTGAAACAGTAAGAAGAGTAAGAACGAAAAACAACAAAAGTTCTTACCCTTATAATCTTACTGTTAATTTAGTTAATTACGTACTTTAAATTGAGTTATTATTTTGTTGCTTTGTTCTACAAGATAATCAAGAATTTGAAAAGATAAAATATTTCTTTCATTTATTTCTAATTGTTTAACTTCTTGTAATTGTTCGTTTGTTGTTTCTATAAGTTTCTTAATATACTTATGATGGTCAAATGAGTTCATTGTTTTTCCCCCATAATCCTATGCAGATTGCATCCGCAGTATATAAAGTTGCTTTTGGATAAAATTCCTTTGCTATCATTTTTAATTCCTTTTTTCTTTGTTGTTTGTTTTTAGGTAACTCAAATTGTTTTTGCCACTTTTGTGGTGTTACCATTTCATATTTAATAGATAAACTTTCTAGTATACCTATCCATATACCAAAATTTTTACCAAACTTAAATGCACTGCTTCTAGCATCTGTAGGGAAAGCATGCACTTTTTCTATTATTCCTAAAACTGGAAATCCATTTGATTTGCATGTCCATTGTAATTTTTGAGTAATCTCAAACATCTCTTTAGGAGTTTTAGGGCATTTATGTGCTATTAATTTGTCATCAAACATTGCACAAATACCACCAGATTGGCCTGGGTCAATAGTTATTAACGCTGGTACCAAATAGTTTACCTTTTTTTTGTTCACTTTTCCACCTTCTACCTGTTGATGAACCATAATATTCTCTTATTGCACATTTTTTGCACACTATTAAATGTGTTCGTGATAACGGAGAGATATAGTCAAAGTATTCTGTAACTTTATTCTCTCCGCACATTTCACATTCATTACTTGCATCTATTCTACGTTTTGTAACTGCTGGAATCATTATAGGCATCATCTCTATTGAGATAGAATTTACAACGATTGCCGTTAAAACCAAGAACATAACTTCCTACATTACCATATCTTGTTTTTGCTGATATAATTTTACTTTCATATCTATCATAAGCTTCACTGTCAAAGTTATATCCATAAAATACAAACATAGCTGTTTCTGCTGTTTGTTCTATTACACCAGATTCACTGTAATCACTTAATCTAGGTTCTGGATTTATACGCCTATCCATTTCACGATTAAGTTGTGATAACAATAATGCACTACAATCTTCGTTCTTACATACCCATTTGTACTCTTGCATAATACGTTCTATCTCGAACCTTCTACCTTCTTTAACATTGTCTACTTGTATCAATTGTATGTAGTCATCTATTATAATATCTGGTTTATGTTTTTGTATTTCTGTTATTGTATCAGACAAAGTTCTTACATGGTCATACATCATTAAGTTTTTATATTTCTTGCGTATCTTTTCCATTTGCATTTCTAGAACATTATCTTGTCCAGAATCAAATTTATTTTTCCTTACGTCTGCATACAAAAGAGATTTACTTTCTAATACACATAATTTCTTAATCATTTCTGTATTACTCATCTCACGATTAAATAACATTACCTTATACCCTTGTTGTATTAAACTTTGTAATACATTAACCATAAGAGTGGTTTTACCATGACCTGGCCTACCACCTAATACTGTAATTTCTTTGCGTGTCATACCACCTGCTGGATAATCTAGCACTTCCATACCAAATGGTATAATGTTCTCACCATCTTTTATGTTGCGTTTAGCTTCTGCAATAATTTCATCAATTGTTTTTACTAATGATGGTCTGATATTTTTAAGTTCGTCAACCAATCTAGAATGTTCATCTAATATATCATTAACATCAGAAAAGTTATTTTCTAAACTAGAATTGTATAACTTATTTGCACTTACTGCTGTTTGTCTTTGTATATATTTTTCCCATATAATTCTTGCATAATGTTCACAATTAGCAACACTCGGTATGTTACTAGCTAATCCTGTGATATAAAATGCATCAACTTGGTTGTCTTTATTGTCTTTACATTTTTCTAATACTGTTATTGTGTCTATAGGTGTGTTTTGTTGTTTTAACTCACGAAATGATTGCCATATTTGTTTGTTTATTTCTGTATAAAATACTTCATCATCTCTTAGCCATGGTTTTACTTTATCATAAGTAGCAATACCTCCAACAAGTATACAACCAATAACACTTTGTTCAGCATCAATATTTTTTGGTGTGTCTTGCATATTTACTCCTTAAACATTTCTACTTGTGTTTTTTCTTCATAATTCATTATTACTAATTCAGTAAAATATTTTGTATTTTGACCTTCTTTGTATCCGTTTTGTGTACGACCAGCATATTGAGTTTGTATTTCGACTATATTATAATCAGAATACATATCTCTTACTATTTCTTTGTCATCGTAACTAATCATGAACTTGCCACCATTTCTATCTACTAAATCAATACATTCACGCAAGTCTTCATGTTCTTCGTATCCAAAGTCCGCCATATAATAATCGCCTTTTTCTGTAGCTACAATATATGGAGGGTCAAAGTACCACATATCACCCAATGTAGGTTTGTAATCTACAACAAGTTTTCTAAAGTCCATATTCTCAATTGTGGTATTTTTAAAATATTTTACAGAGTATTTTAATTTATCTATAATGTCTTCTGTATTCCAATATGATGTTTTTGAAAAAGAAGAGTTGGGATTTTTATTAAAAGCATTACGAATACAATAAAAATATTTAACTGCTCTTAATACATTAGGCATTTTTATTACTTTGCTGTAATGTACTTCATGCCTTGCTTCTTCAAACATCTGTCTGCTCTTAGGAACCCATAGTAATGTATCAATAAATTCATCATACTTTTCACTTAAACATCTATATAGATTAATTATATCATTGTCTATGTCATTTATAACTGTATAGTCACATTTAGATTTTCTAAAAAACATACTTAGTCCTCCAGAAAAAACTTCAATGTATCTGCTATGGTTAGGAAGTAAAGGAATAAGCTGTTTGCTCAACCTAAACTTCCCACCATAATATGGAATTACAACTGGACAGTCATAAAACTCTAAAGATGTCATGCTTCTGCTTTAGCCCACTTAACAACTTTAGGATATAATGATTCTTCAAACTTAAATGTTGATTCATATTTCTTATTCATTCTATGAGTTGCTACAAAAGTAGCTGCATTTAATAAATCCCAATATGTTTGAATATTGTAACTACTTAAATACTTAACTAAATCGCCCATAATAAAATCAGGAAATAGTTTTAAGAATTGATTAGTGTGTCTATTATTATATTTAGTATTCACAAGTGTTGGAAAATCTTTAGTAAATACTTTATCAATAGAATCAATAGTTTTATCAACATATTCATCTATCTTTTCTAATTCAGTATTATATATAGAATGTCTGTTAGTTTTGTTGCCAACAGTATGTCCTATAACTAAACCATTGCTACAAACTAATCTAAATACCCCAGCTAGAAAAGATAACTGTGTTGTTGCATTATAACTATTAACCAATATTATTTGTGGATAATGTTCTTCTCCTTTATTTGTTTCTACTTTTTGATTAGTTAGATTCCAAGTGTAAGTTGTTTTAGCACCATTAGAAAATTGTCTTGACCCTACAAAGTTATTTTTAATTTTCTTCTTTTTAAATATCTTTAATACTTTATCTACAACATCTTTATTTTTAATAAGTTTATACGAATCAGTTACACAACTTAAAATTTCGTCTGTGTCTTCTCGCATAATAAACTTATAACCACTTTCATTACCTTTGCCTGTATATATAGTATCTTCTTTTACTGGAAAGAATGTATCTTTCATTGTTTTTCTCCTTTTGTTTTTTTATTCTACGAAACCTAGTCGTTCTCTCATTTCATCAATTAATTTCTGCATTTCTTCAAACTCTTCATACATTGCTTCAGAGAAAGATTCTAATGCTTCATCAATTAACTGATTTACTTCTTCTGCTGTTAGTTTCTTTTTTACTGGATTTGCTTTTACTGTTTTTATTTTTGTCATTTTTATTCCATTCTATTGTTTTAGGTGATGTACCAAATTTCTTTTTTTGATTGTCTTCATATTTTACCCAATCTTCATCAACTGTTTCAACCATTTTCATAAAATAGTTAAATCCTTTACTTTGCCAAAAATAACCTTTTGTAATATACATATTATATGCTCTGCTAATTGTTAGTATAGGATAGTTTGATATTTTTTCAATAAAATTATAAATAGATTGTTTTTTATTTTCTGAAGGAATGTTTCTTCTTATTCTATCAATTATTTGTTTTACTAACTCTTTGTATTTTTTATCTTTGTCTTCCATCATTTTTGCAATTTCATATTCACTTACAGGTTGCACTCTTTTTTTTGCTTTAAATTTATTCCTACAATTAGGACAAGTTACGTACATTACCTCTCCTTTCTTGTTCTGTATCTAGCATCATATCTATTAATCTTTGTAAATAAACACACATATCCATAGCTTCTTCTAAAGCTTCTACTGCCCACTCTATCTGATTTTTATTCACTTGGTCAATTGTGTTTCCGTGTTTATTATTAGATTTAATAGCTCTATCAGAAAATTTTTGCATAAGTTTATTAACAGTTTTATCTTCACATTCGTGAAATACCATATCTGATTCCATGTCAGCTGCTTGTTCCATAGAAAATTTTTTCATTTTACCCAAGACCTTCCTCCTCTCTAATTTTATTTTCAATTTTTGTTAAATCTTTTGATAATGCTCTAAACGCTGTTATGGCATACTGGTCTGGTGTTTCCCATAATTCATTAGATGTCCATTCTGCATAAAGCATATTTGTTTTTTTAGTTACATATAAAGCTCTAATTAAAAGTCTAAGTTCGTTTTTTGTAAATTTAATAGTTACTGATTCTAATTGTTTTGTCATGTTTGTTTTTCCTTTTAAAATTTTGGGTTTTGAATAATGCCCACTTTACCAAAATTAACATTATTTGTAGCCAAAACCCAGCCAACTCCAGATGAACATTTTTTTATTGCCACCTGTCCTTTTGCTACATAAAAGGATTTAATTTAAAATGGTAAGTCTTCTTCCATTTCTTCTTTGCTTACTTTAACACCATCTGCCCATGAATCTACTTTATCAACTTTCCATGCTGTTCTTACTTCTTGTTCAGCTTCTGGCAAGTCTTTAGTATCTTTTGTAACATAAGTTTCAGATTTTAAAGTAATGAATACAGGTAAACCTACTACATCTTCTTCTTCTATTAAAGGTAACTTTCCGTCTTCTTTAATTTCTATTCCGAGATTCTGTAATAAACTATAATATCTACCATTCTTACCTGCTGATTTCTCTTCTAGGAATAAGAAAGTACCATTATCTCTAAATTGTTTACCTGACAGATGTTTACAAGCTGCTAAGACAGGTTTTCCGTCTTTATCGTTAACAGGTATTTTGTTTCCATCTGCATTTAACTCATACTCATATCCATCCATCTTATAGACTTTTTGAGTAATGTCTTTAACATCTTCTGCTATATCATAAGACATATTAACAACAATAGCTTTACCTGCTTTAGTATTAAGTTCTCTTTCATAAACAGAACTAATATGTGCTGGATATTTACCAGCTTCTATTGGTAAGTAACTTTGTTTTGACTTATCGAATGTAGCACCTACATCTTTCATTTATTTTTCCCTTCTGTTGTGTATTTGTTTACTAGTTTAACGAATTCATCTTTGAACTCTGTCATTTTCTTTGAGTATTCTCCAGTTTTAGAAAGACCTCTAAAATATAATTGAGGTGTAACTTGATTCCCTTTACCATCTTTCATGTATCTTCTTATTCCTCTTCTTCTTGTACCAACAATACCACTTTTCTGCATTTCTTCTACTGCTTTATTATCAAGCAAACCTTTTTTCTTTAGGTCTTCCATTTCTGCTATAGTTATTCTTCCCATTATTGTTTTCCTTTGTTGTTATTATTAAAGTCTTCAGGTTGTGGAAAGTATCCATTATCTTCTATTGAATATGAAAAATAACTAGGATTTACAGTGACAGTTTCTTTATGTTCTGTTTCAAAACACATAATCTGTTTACCCATAATATTTCTAGTTCCTTTATACACAACTCTATCAAATACTTTTCCATCATTTATACCAACAGTATAACTCAAACCCTTTTGCAAAAGTTCTTCGTTAATATTATTTGTCATCATTACCCCAAGCTTCGTTTAACTTTTTGTATTCTTGCATTATTTTAACCCATTGTTCTTTAGAAAGATTTGTCATCTCTCTTGCTTGTGGGTCAAACATATTAAACTGACCACTTTCTTGTATTGCTTTATACTCAAGAAAGTCTTTTTGTGTAATTTCTATCATGTTGTTTTCCTTTTCTTTTTTATTAGTTATTATAGCAATCATTACGCTTTTCTTGAAAGTTTATTAAATGAACCTTTGTAATTCAAAGCGTGTAAATCACCATTTTCTATTAGTTTTTCTATTTGACTTTTTGTTTCTTTATTTATGCTTTCTGCAAGTGCTAATATAGAATCTTTTTGTTGTTCTGTTAATTCTGTATCTTCTACTTGATTGCGATAAACATCATCTGCAATATTCATATACATATTAAATGCTTTCTTCATGCAGTCTGTATTTGCTGACTTAATGTCGTTACCTAAATCAACATATTCAGAACTACCTTTCTTTTTTTGTATACGATGTGCAGCTGTCATATCACCTATTCTTTTAACACCACTATCATACCACATCAGTCTGCCATGTACTACAAATGCTTCTGTACCAGCAAACTCTGTACTAATAATTTGCCAACTCCAGCCAGGATAATGTCTATCAGCAGTCTGTTTCATGTATCCAATCTCTACATAATCCATACCCATTTTATCTTTTATATAAGCTTTAGGTGTTTTCATATTACTTACTAAACCATGAGTTATTGCTATGTTTTGAAATCTAACTCTATGTGCATCTAATTCCATATTCTCGTTATCGATTTCTTGTAATGTATTATCTTGTTTTTTCTTTGGCATTTTATGCTCCTTTGCAAGTTATTTCATAATAAGGACAGTAATTACATTCCCAGTCATATACTGGTGTATCTTCTTCTCCGACACTAGGTATCGCGTCCTCTTCATATATTCTTTTGTTTATTTTACTCCAATAGTTTTCTGCTTGTTCTATCCAGTAACTTGGTATATTGCTCACTCTTACATCACTTGTTTCTTTTTTATACCATGTTAATGACATTTTTATATTGTCATGATTTAAAAAACTAAACTCTTCCATAAGACCTAATGCATATGTACCAATTTGTAATTCATAATTTACACTTGGATTAAAATCTCTTTGATTTTTTCTACCAAACATTTTTTTCCATTTATAACTATGCACAGTTTTTATATCTGTTATTTCTGCATATTTATTTTCTTCATGTACAAATGCAACGTCTAAAGTTCCTTGAACTCTTAATCTTGGTATTTGTATAAAATGTTCAATTAATGAAATCATCCCTGTGTCTTTATAAATATCTTGTGTGTATTTAACTAGAGCATATTCTATATCTTTATGTACAATTGTACCAAGTCGCATTAATCTTCCAGACCTATCATCCATTTCTTTCTTTTCAGCATTTGATAATTGAAAGAATTGTTTTAATCTACATGAACCAGCACTTGATGCACTAAAATAAGAATTAGGATTGTTTTCTTTACGATTTAATTCATTTTCTTTTTGTTTGTCTTGTATATATTTAGAATACGTATCTAAGACAATACTATTTTTTGTTGAATTAATACCCATTTGTTTTTCCTTATAATTATAAAGGACTCAGCACAGATGTATAACTCATTGTCTAAATAAACCCCTTTACATAGAACAACTGAGTCCCTTAATATCCCTAAAATACTGTTTAAATATAACAATAATAAGACTTAGAACAAAGTAGTTTTGTGATTTAACTTGTACTTTGCAAATTTCTTACCACCACTATATTCTAATCTAGTTTTAATATCATGTCCTTCTTTCTTTAAATCAAACACAATAGCTGCTAATCTAAAACATCCAAATCTGCGTAATGCATCAATCGGAGTAAGAACACCACCAGATTCAAAATACTTTAGTATTTCTTCTTTTTGTGTTTTCTTTTTTAACATATTTCAAATCCTCCACTTTGTTTACAAAATTCAATAAAACTTTTTACATTATCTCTATGGAATGGATAATTAGAACTCCAATCTTCTTTTGAGTATGCTTCTTGCCATTTTGTATTGTAAGGTTCTGGATAATTAGCAGGAACTAAATCTTTTCCATGTTTCTTTTTACATTCATCACCTATTTTATCCATTTTTGCACGAACTTTTTTATTGTGAGCTTTAGCTTTTGCTATCTTTGATTCTGTTGCTTTTTGCAATTCATCGACAGTTCCATCATCTAATTTTTCAGATAATTTTTCTGCAATATAAAGAGCTGTTTTTTCTTTTATTCTATGTCCTGAATTGCTATATCCACCATCCATTTCATCATGTGTCATATAATCTTCGCATGTCTCTATTACAAAATCCCATAATGGTCTCCAGAACCATACATTATTACGAAAATATGAGCCTGGATTATCATCTTCATAATTATCTTTTAAATTAAAATACTCATCTTTAACATCTTCTGGTGTATTATTCCAATCTAAAAATCCATCTTTACCATATTGTTTTAGTATTTCATTATATCTCTCTGGATAATCTTTATTTATTTTTGGACTAACACCATATACATCATATCCCATTATTCTTCTCCTTCTTCTTGCATTGTTGGTATATCAAATAGTTTACATAATTGATTAAATGATTCTTTGCCCGAACTAGACATACGCTGATACTCCCATGCTAAATCATCCATTAAATCAATTGCTTTTGTTTTTACATTTTTAGTTGACTTTGATAATGCTTTATAATATTCATTCATATCTACAAAGTCTTCTGTTCTTGGTAATGACATTATACTCTCACTTTCTTTACTTCTGTTGTTTCTGGAAATATTTGTTTACCTAAATAATATGCTTTGTCTTCTTTAGCAACATTTACGTGAGTTACAATTACTTCACAGTTTATGTTTTTGCTTATTAAAAGACCTCTAGTACCTGTCTGTGTTTCGAAATGTGTTCCTTCATCTAATGATTTAAGAAATACATATCCTTTAGCAGGTATATTTTTAGGTTTATCTTTTAATGCTTTATTAACTAGTTTTTTAATATCTCTTCTACTTTTAAATAGACTATCTTTATTATCTATTCTTCCAGTAAACTTTCTATTTCTTTCATATCTTTTACGTTTCATATCAATATTCCTATGCATAATCCAATTATAATACCAAGTATAAATTCATATTTTTGCTTTGTTTCATGTATTGCTAATACAATAAAATCCATTAATATATTTTTCATATTGTTTCCTTTGTTATTTATTATTATAGTTAAATTAATATGGTTACAGAGGCTTTTTACTAGTGACTATATATCGAGAGTATTAATATATTGTGTTGGAGTTTCTTAAACTCTGCTTGTAACCATTAAGTAAAGGATAGAGCCATAACACAGAATAACTCCTCAGTAATCTGCTGGCAATACCTATCCTTAATCTTTAAGGGCTTGAACGGTTATTGTTTATTTTATTAAACCATTAACTACTAAACAATTAATTGTGTCCAAACCCTATTGAAAGAATGTTAAATTTGCATCGTTGTATAATTCAAAATCTTCATTGACTTCAAATATATAATAATTTCTTAGTATTGTTTTACGATGGTTCATTCTTCCCATTCTCTTTTTGTTATATGTTTTTGGTATGAATAGAAAGGGTTTATCGTTTTCGTCATATCGTGGCAATGCGAATCCTATCTTATTAGAATTCTTTACTATGCTATATATTGGTACTGAACTATGTGTATTAGTTTCTAGCTTTTCCATAAAGTTCTGTTCAAACATTACATTACGCACCATTAACCATTTAGCTCTCGGAAATAATATTACATAATTCTGCATACCATGAACATCTAACTCTGATGCTTTAGCAATGTTAATATATCCTAACGCTTTTTCTTTCATTTTTAGTCTTCAACTTTCTTTAATATCTTTATAAACTTTTGCACTTTACGTAAGACTGTAAGTTGCTCTTCTACTTTAATATCATTAAACTTCATACCAAATCTTTTCTTTGATTGAAAGTCTAACATATGTTGAAATAATATTTCCTGTTCGTCATCTGTTATTTTAGTATTTCTAAATCTGCTCATAATAGTTCCTTTAGTTTATGCCCAAGTGCTATTAAAAAACATATATATATAGTATAGTAAGTATGACATTAATATAAAGATATATATGCTATATAACAGCACAAGGACAAGTTGTAATAGTAAAATAAGCAGTTTAAATAGACTTGCTTAGGTCTGTTGGTAGTAAATCCTTACTCTACTACGTTAACGTTAGATACGTACTCTTGGTCTTCTGCAAATGTAACTAATGTTTTCTTTGTTAGTAATTCACAGTCTGAATTAAGCTGTTTAAGGTCAGCATCACGCTCACGTAGAACATCATTCTTGTTAGGTATAGATGTGCCAAACGTTCTGTTCCATCCACGCTTCATTGGAGCTGCTCTATGCTTAGCTCTATACTCTTTGATGATAGACTTCATTTCAGTTACAAACTCTTGGTATACTTCTTCTATGGTAGTCATAGTTTCATATCCTTTCTTATGTTGTTTTATTAATAATTAATCATAAAATAATTTATAAAAATTAAATCATAACTAAATTTTTAATTTAGTGTTACCCCCTTATAGGGGGTATATATGTAAAAAACACCCTGCCACATTTATCTCCATTTTTTTTAGAAAACACTTGGTCATTTTAAAATAAGACTTGACTTTTGACTTTTAGGTCAGATAAAATACAGAGTTATTTTTTTTATAAAAAAGGGTATTACATGACTGTTTCTTGCGCTGATAAATTATTTGTAATAAATTGGGTTATAGGTTAGATTTAAATATGGCTATTGCTATGACAGAATTATTAAATCTTTCTGCTGAAGAACAAAAATATATATTAAAACGTATATCTAAAGACATTTACACTCCTATAGACATAGACGGACAAGTATATTATATTCCCTCAGCTGTTAATGATTTAATAGAAAGACTCTTCGAGAAAACTGTTTCTTTAAAAACACAATTGGAAGATGGATTACCAAACAATACGGAATAAAAAACATTACGTTTATGACAGTATAGAAGAATTTAGGGTACACAATCCAAACACTAAAGTGCAAAAGGATTGGAAAATTGCAAAAGAAGGAGATTGGGTATATGCAAGTGATGGTAAAATTGTGCAACTGCTAAAAGTTTCTACTAATATTAAGCATCATAACGACAGAAAAAACTATAAGTTTGCTAATGGATGGGTTCGTACAATAGTAGGAACATTTATAGTTAATAAAACATCAGAAATGGATACTGATTTTACCAAACATCCAAACAGGTATACGTTTAGTGGAACAAATCCACGAAGTGTCAAAGAACGTAAATCTATAACTAATAAAGAAAAAATGTTTGCAACTAATGTTGCTGTAGGTATGGGAATAGTCAAATCATACATGGATGCGTTTGATGCTGATGACACAATAAAATCTAAAAAGAAAGCTGTAGTGCTATTAAAACAGGATAGAGTTATGCATGAAATAGAAAAATCTGTAATGGATATTGCAAAGAATATGGGTCTAGACCACGAATATGTATTAGGTAAATTAAAATTATTATCTGATAATAGTGAAGATGACAATATTGTATTGCAATCAACAAAGGAAATAGGAAAAATAATAGGGACAACTGGTAATACAATTAAACAAAAAGAAATGGGTATTATTGGAATGTTTCAAGGTTTTAGCCCTGAACAATTAGAAGATGCAAAAAGACCAGAGTTAAAATCTATAAACGAGGAGAAATAATGAGTTGTAAATATTGCGGTTCTAATAAATATAAAAAAAATGGTAAAAGAGGTTTTGTACAAAGATACAAATGTAACGAGTGCAATAGAGAATATTCTGATAATAACGAAAACAATAATAATTCTAATGTAAATACAAGTTCGTATGTAGAAGATATGAACTATATTTATATAGATGACGTAGAAAACAAAAAAGTACCTACGTTAAAAAGTGTATTAAAGAAATTTAAAATAAAAGAAGACGTATGGAAGGTTACTAATTTTAAAGTAAACCAATGGGATGTATCTGCTAAACAAGAAATAGATGGTAAAATTGTTTGGAATACACATACTAACTATCAAGCAAAAGCTAGTCTAGTAAGGAAAAAACCAGTAAAAACAGATTTTCCTCATGTTCGTGGTGCAAAAGTTAAAAGACTAAAGTTTAATGTCAATATTCCTAAAAGAGAAAAAAAGTTAGATATAATTTTACCTGATTCTCAAATAGGGTATAAAAAAGATATGACTACAGGAGAACTAGAACCACTTCATGATTTAAGGGCAATTGCTATTGTTACTAAAATAATTAAGGAAATAAAGCCTAATCGCATAATAATGTTAGGTGATATGCTTGATTTACCTGACTGGTCTACACATTATGTGCGTTCACCAGAATTTTATTTTACAACACAACCAAGTATAGATTATCTTGCATCTTGGATTAATGAACTAAGACCATATTGCGAAGAAATGGTATATATAGAAGGTAATCACGAAAAACGTATGATGGATAGTATTGTACAAAACACAATACAAGCTTATGGTATAAAACCAGCGAATGAACCAGACGTACCTCCATTAATTTCTGTACCTTATATACTTGGATTACATAAAATAGGAGTAGAATATGTTGGACAGTATCCTCATGGTGAATACTATATTAATAATAATCTGGTATGTATACATGGAAACAATGTAGGTGCTAAAAGCGGTCAAAGTGTTATGAAGTTATTAGACTCTCCTCGTATTAGTATTATACAAGGACATATACACAGATTAGAAATGGCGCATAAAACTGTATGGACACATGGAAAACCAAAAATATATCAAGCAGTATCTATGGGAACATTAGCTAGAATAGATGGTATCGTGCCTGGCGGTGGTACTAGATATAACTGGCAACAAGGATTTGGAGTTGTTGAATACGATGAGGAAAGATTCCGTATAGATACAGTCGGTATATATGATGGTCATTCAATATATAATGGTAAAGAATACATAGGAAAAAAATGAGAAATAAAATAAAAAGAAATACTCGTAAAGACATATTAAATGATATATACAACATACATCATTCTATACGTACATTGTTTACAGAAGTTAGAAAAGTTCATATTTTGTTTGAACAATATTTAGAAATGAAAAAAGAATCAGGTAAGTTTGAAAAGTACATCACAGATAAAATCGAAAAAGATAAATCTGAACAAAAAAAACGTAAGTGAAGCAGAAAAAGCTTTACAGGTTGCATATACAGATTTAATAGCTTTTGGTAAATTATTTTTATCAGGAGATTTTGGTAAATCTGAAAGTCCGTTATTTCATTATGAGATAGGAGATGCATTGCTAGAGAACACTACAAAGTCTTTGGCATTAATATTACCTCGACAAAGTGGAAAAACACAACTATTTAAAACTTTTTTATTACACAAAATACTTTTTAAAAAACCTGATGATTTAATGTTTATGGCTTGGGTATCTGATAATCATCGCAAGTCTATTTTAAACTTACAATATATTAAACAACATTTACAAACTAACGACATTATTAAATATTATTTTGGTGATGTAGTTGGAGACAAATGGACAGAGACAGATATTGTAACAAAAACAAATGCAAAGTTAATAAGTAGGTCAAACTTATCTAGTGTTCGTGGAGAAAATTATTTAGGTAAACGATACGACCTTGTTGCTCTTGATGATACTGAAAGTGAAACAAATACAGTTACTAGAGAAGCTAGAGAAAAAATTAAGAATATTGTTTACAATGGTGTAAAACCTGCTTTAGATGTAGATGGTAGATTAATATTTGCTGGTACACCTGTTCATTTTGATAGTCTTTGCCAAAACATTTTAGAAGGGTATGATAAATCTGAAAGTAAAGATGATTATACTTGGAATGTAATATCATACAAATCTACACAACCAGAAATGTCTGGAGGTGTATTATGGAATTCTTATATACCAAGAAAAAAACTAGATAGAATTAAAAAAGAATATTCAGAAGCAGGTCGTATACATGGGTATTACCAAGAATATGAACTAGAAGTACAAAATGAAGAAGAAGCAGTATGGGGAAGAAAGTATATAAAAAAATGGAAAGGTTATTACGAACACAAAGATGGTCAAAATTATCTTGTAATTAATAAAGACCCTATACCTGTAAATACTTTTATTGGTTGCGACCCTGCTACAGATATTGATACAAAAACATCTGACTTTTCTGTTATTATGGTTATTGCAGTAGACCAAGATAATCAAATGTATGTTGTTGAATACGAAAGACATCGTAGTATACCAACAGTAGGGCAACGAGATTTAGATGGAAACATACTAAATAAAAAAGGTGTAGTAGATTATATATTAGAATTGCACGAAAAATACCATTGTATATCGTCTACTGTAGAAGATGTTGCTATGAATAGGAGTATATTTCAAGCATTAAATGAACGTAGACGAATAGAAGATAAATTTAATATTAGTGTAATTCCAGAAAAACCAGGCGGAAAAAATAAAAGAAATAAGATTTATAGTGGTTTAAGTGGTAGATTTAGTACAGGAAATATCTTTTTAAAAGAAAATATGTTTGATTTGATTAACGAAATTGTTACTTTTGGCCCGAAAATGAACCACGATGACACGATTGAGACTCTTTATTACGCACAATTGTACTCATTTCCGCCAAATATGAACCAAAATAAAGATAAAAGTGGTTGGTATAAGGTAAAACGTAAAGCTAAAAGTTGGGTTGTATCGTAATGCCTAATAAAAAAGCAAAAGAAAGAAAACGAAAACGTAGAAAACTTGCGATAGAAAATAAAACTTATAAACGCAGATTAAAAAAGATGCAGAAAGAAAAAAGAAATGCAAACTAAACAATCTAAATATAAAACAAAACAAGTAAAAGATAGTATGGGTTTAGTCTCAACTCTTTATGACATTGATGGAAATTTTATGAGTTTACAAGAAGTTAATAGAAATAAAGCTTTTACAACAAGAAATCTTTTAAAAATAGCAGATTCTTTAAATAAAAATCCTAATGATAATAAAATGACACAAAAATTTCAAAGTCAATATAATTTTTTGCAAGAACTTATGGGAAGCTCATCTAATAAAATTACAGTTGATGGATTACTTGGAAAACAAACACAACGTTCTGTTATGGATGTAAGAAAAATTGCTGAATCTATGTCGTCCGATAGAGTATTTGAAAACTTAAAAAGAAGAGATGCAATTAAATTAAATATGGATAAAAAATAATGGCTAGAGTTACTAATAAAAACAAAGCACATGAAAATAAACAATTGTGGGATAGAGCTAATAGTACCGATAGAGGTAAATGGCGTTCTAAAAGTCAAAAAGGATATGATTTTTATCTTGATGAACAACTAACAGAAATAGAGCAAGATTCTTTAGAAGAAGCAGGAATGCCTACTTTTACGATTAATAGGATACTTCCTATAATCGAAATTATGAAATATTTTGTAACTGCTAATAATCCTAGATGGAGGGCTGTAGGAGTTACTGGTGACGATACAGATATTGCGCAAGTCCATTCAGATATTGCAGATTATTGTTGGAATTTATCTAATGGTAATTCTGTGTATGGTCAAGTAATTTTAGATTCTCTTGTTAAAGGAGTTGGTTACTTTTTATTAGATGTTGACCAAAATAAAGACAATGGAAAAGGGGAAGTTACTTACAGTCGTATAGACCCTTATGATGTATTTGTTGACCCAGCAAGTAGAGATTTTTTATTTAGAGATGCTGGTTTTATTATTGTAAAAAAGAATATGTCAAAGTCTCAATTAAAAACATTGTTTCCAGAACATGCTAGTAAAATAAATAAAGTAACAAGTCATTCTGATTTTGATGGTGTTTATTCACAAAGAGATATAGAAACTTCTAAGGTTATACAACCTGAAGATATATCTAATACTTATTCTCAAGGTGGAGAAGAAGACCAAATAATTGGATATTATGAAAAATATTCTAAAGTTAAAATTCCTTTTGTTAATGTATTTGTAAACGTACCACCAGACAATGATAGTCTTGAACAAATGCAATCTGCTATACAAGTTCAAGTGCAAGAATTTCAATCTGAAATAGATGTTTTATTAAAAGAAACAATAATGAATATTGAAATGCAATTAGAAAATGGTGATATCATTGAAGAAAGAGCTCAATTAGAAATACAAAAAGCAGAACAACAATCTCGACAACAAGTAGAATTAAAACAACAACAATTAATATCTGAATCACAAGAAGAAATAAGTAAAGTAAAGCAAATTGTTGTAAGAGCTACAGAATTTGATAGTCTTATGAAGGATAAAGATTTTGCAGAAACAGTTGTTGATTATGTAAAGTTTTTTGAAACAAGAATTATGTTATGTTGTAGCGTCGGTGATGATGTATTTCTCTATGAATATGAATTACCAATTAATGAATACCCTATAATCCCTATCCCATACCTCTACACAGGTACACCCTACCCAATGTCAGCAGTAATGCCTTTAATTGGTAAACAACAAGAGATTAATAAAGCTCATCAAATAATGATTCATAATGCAAACCTAGCATCTAATCTTAGATGGATGTATGAAGAAGGTTCTGTAGATGAGTCAGAATGGGAGCAGTATTCTTCATCACCTGGCGCTCTATTGAAATATAGGCAAGGATTTAATGCTCCAACACCTATACAACCAGCACCTATTAATAATGCATTTTACACTATAACCCAACAAGGTAAAGCAGATGCAGAATATATATCTGGTGTACCTTCTGCTATGATGGGATTTACTTCTGACCAAGCAGAAACATATAGAGGATTATTAGCAAATGATGAATTTGGAACTAGAAGGCTAAAGTCTTGGATGTCTACAATTGTAGAACCAGCATTAGAACATCTTGGTAGGGTATTTCAGCAAGTTGCACAACGTCATTACACAATTGATAAAGTATTTAGGATAGTACAACCTGAAGCGGGACAAAAAACAAGTGAAGACTCAGAAGTTAGAATTAACATTCCTATTTATAACGACTATGGTCAAGTAGTAGGAAGATGGATGGATTACGAGTCTGCAAATTTTGACGTAAGAATTATAGCAGGTGCAACATTACCATTAAACAGATGGGCATTGCTTGAGGAATACTTTAGATGGTTCCAGTCTGGATTAATTGATGATGTAGCAATGATAGCAGAAACAGATATTAGAAATAAAAAACAATTAATTGAACGTAAAAGTATGTATTCTCAGTTGCAGTCTCAAATAGAATCATTATCTGAACAAATGAAAGACAAAGATGGTACAATAGAAACATTAGAACGACAGTTGGTACAATCTGGAATTAGAATGAAAGTTCAAGAAGGTGGATTAAAAGTTAAAGATACACTTCAAAAAACAGATGCAGAACAAAAACTTTTAAGAAATATGATGAAAGCAGAATTTGATATTGTACGCAGAGATTTGCAAAAAGAAGTAAAAGATGATGCAAAAGAACAAAAAGATAAGCAAAAAAAAGACTTTGAAGATTCTGCTAAACAGAAATAAATTTACTCAAACTAAAAGGATAGTAAAATGAATAGTCAAGAACAAGTAAGTAACGCTCTTTCGGGAGCCCCAGAAAGTTCTTCTAACGAAGAAATGGATGTCGATAAGTTTTTCGAGGCTTTAGACAACCAAGTGAATGGTTCAATCTATGATAATGAACCACAAGTGACCAATCAACCTCAGATAACCTCTAATCAGTTGGATAATCAAGATGTACAATCTGAACCTACTGACATGAGCCCTGTAGAAGGTCAAGATACGGATATTGGAAATCTGCAAAAACGGTATAGTGATTCTAGCAGAGAAGCTAAAAAGCTTAGTAAGCAATTAAAGGAGATAGAACCATATATGCCAATACTCGATGCTATGAAAGAAGACCCTAATTTAATTTCTCATGTGAGAGGTTATTTTGAGGGTGGTGGAGAAGCGCCTAGTTCGATGAAAGAAAAACTAAAATTAGGTGAAGATTTTGTGTTTGACCCAGATGAAGCTATGTCAAATTCAGATTCAGATTCTGCAAGAGTATTGTCAGCAACAATTGATGGTGTAGTTCAAAAAAGATTAAATGAAACTATGTCTCATCAAAAACAAGAGAATACAAGACTTGCGAAAGAAATTGAATTTAAACAAAAGCATAATTTGGATGACGGACAATGGTCTAAATTTGTTGAATTTGCAAAAAATAAAACTTTAGAGTTAGATGATATATTTTATCTAATGAATAAAGGTAAAAGAGAGCAAACTATTGCTCGTAATGCAAATCAAGAAGTAACCAATCAAATGAAAAGGGTTCAACAAAAACCTGCTTCATTAGCGTCCGCTGGTAGTTCACCAGAACAAGAAAAATCTCACGATGATATGGTTTTTGATGCTATTCTAGGTGCTGAAAACAAATTAGAAAAAGCACTAGGATTCTAAAACATTAGTTTTAGTCTCCTATTGTCAAATCAGTAAATAAAGAATAGGAGCCTAAAATGGCAAGTGACCTTTTACAAATTGGTGGCGTTACTGGTTTAACTGAGAATAGCGCTGGACTCGATGATAATCTGAGTACTGGTGACCTGCGGAGGCGGTATAACTTTGGCGACAAAGTATCCGAATTAGCGATTGCACAAGACCCGTTTTTTCGCTTGGTGTCTAAGGTAAATAAAAAACCTACCGATGACCCTCAGTTTAAATTCACAGAACGTAGACCATCTTACCATAAGCGATATGCTTATGTTATGGGGCATAACAAAAATGGAACCCCAACTTATGATGATGCAGAACTTTTTCAAAGTGGTGCAAATGCAGCTGTTTCAGCAGCTGGTCAAACAGTGCAAGTTTACATGGTAACTGACTATAAGTCAGATGGAAATCTTAGCAATGTTCAAGGGCAAACAGGTTCATCAAAAATTGATGTCGGAGTTGCAGGAACAGCGCCAGAATTTTTCCTTCCTGGCCAAATAGTTAAAATACCTGTAACTTCTACAGCTAATGGTGGAGCTGCTTTAACAAGCAATGCTACTGTTGGTTATCATGTTATAAAAGTAACCGCAGTTGCAACTAAAGCAACATTGGATGGTAAAGAAGCGGTAGCTGTTACTGGAGATATTGTTAAGTTTGAAACAGGTAAAAATGAATTAGCATCTTTTACTTCTAACAACTTTGGCCCTGGCGGAGTCGCTGGAGATGAAGCTGTTGCAGATAGAACTATTTCTAGTCAACTTGAGTTTATGAGAAGTTACGTTGTTGGTAGCGCACATGCTCAAGGTAGTACTTACCCACAAACATGGCAAGACAATCCTTTCTCAACTGGTAATGGTCTTACACAAATTTGGAAGACTGCATTATCAATGGACAACACAACTCGCGCAACAGTACTAAAGTACGAAGGTAACGAGTTTGCACGTCTATGGAGAGAAAAGTTAATTGAACATAAGTTCGATATTGAAACTGCTATGCTTTTTGGTTCACAATACACCGATGCAGCTGGAGTTCAATACACTCAAGGAGCTCTTGATTATATTGTAAACTATGGAAACATATTCTCATGGGATACAAATAAATCATCAGATGACTTCTTAGAGGATATGAGTAAATTCCTTGACCCTCGTTATAACAATGCAAACGCAACTGTATTCTTCTGTTCAACAGATGTATACAATTGGTTCCATAAATTAAGTGGATACTTTACTGCAAATGCTAAGAAGACCGATTTAGGTTCTGCTAATTCATTCGCAGCTAGAGGAGATATGTCAATGGGTGATAGAAAATCAGCCTTTGGCGTAGACGTTACTACTGTTTACACTCCATATGGAGTTATGAACATTGCTCGTAATGTACACCTAGATGGAACTAATGTTAAAATCATGGGTATCAACATGGCTCACTGTGCATACAGACCATTAGTTGGTAACGGAATTAACAGAGATACTGCAATTTATGTTGGTGTGCAAACACTAGAAAATAGTGGTATTGACAAACGTATTGACTTGGTACAAACAGAAGCTGGTATGGAATGGCAAATGCCTGAATCCCACGCAGTTTGGACTGGTTGATTATAATTAGTTAATCATGGATTTGATGCCCCTGACGTTATTTTCCTCCTTTTTTTCCGAAGGGGCAGAGAATCCTTATAGGACTTTAAATGGCAACAACTAACATAGCAACAGACATACAAAATATTACAGGTGTAACTACTGCAAACGCAGGGTTTATTACATCTGCACAAAAGTTTGTTGCATCTAAAATACCTAAAGATTTATTAAGTTTTGCAAAAGTTAAATCTGGAGATATTGATAATGGGAATCATAATAATGATAAATTATCTACATCTAAAATAACAGATGTTGTAAGAAATGGATACCTTTGTACAAAAATAACAGTAGAACAAGCTGCTTTTGCTAATGACTCTGCAAGTTTACAAAAATCAACAGAAAAGTTTCCTACTTATACTATTATAGGAGATAGTGCTGGTGCAAAACTACAAATACATCCTACACCTACTAATAGTCAAGTAGCAAACTATTACTTTATAGACCCTACAACAATTGATGATGATACTGTTCTTATGTCAGCAGTTATATACCATGCAGTATCAAATGAATATACAAAATTAGCATCTACTACTGTTCCTAGTTTTTCAAGTATATCAGCACCTACTACACCTACTTTAACTTCTAATAGTATTAGTTTTAATGAAACAGCACCTACTTATTTTAAACCAACTTTAGTTTTAACAGGAGATATAAGTATAACAGATTTATCTGTAACTTCAGTTGCTCCTAATACTCCTACATTGCAAAGCAACTCTATAACATTTAGTACAACAGCTCCAACATTTACACCTCCTGCTATGGGGAGTCTTGATTTTGCAGATACAGAAGATTTAATTACAAATGAAGAAGACAGTGAAATGTTATCAGCAAGAATATCTGAAATAAATGCTAAAATCAGTGAGTATAGTGCAAGGATACAAGAGTCACAAGCAGTATTTAATAAAGAAAATACAGAATATCAAGCACAACTACAGAAATCAATTGAAGATGCTAGGTTAGCATCACAAGATGATGTACAAGCATTACAAAAATATTCTAATGATATATCTGTGTATCAAAACAATATAAATAAAGAAGTACAAGAGTATTCGCAAAACACAGAAAAAGAAATACAATTATTTTCAGCAAAAAGAAATACAGAATTGCAAAAATATCAAAGTGATATACAAAATGAACTTAACGAATTTAACAAAGAAAATGTTGCTTATCAGGCTTTATTGCAAAAATCAATAGAAGATGCCAGACTATCTTCTCAAGATGATGTTCAAAAAATACAGAATTATAGTTCTGAAATTCAAGAATATCAAACACAAGTAAATGAAGAATTACAAAAATTTGCAAGTAACTTACAAAAATCACAGTTTTACAGTACTGAAAGTAAAAAGTATTACGATTGGTCTGTAAATGAAGTAACTTTGTATATACAAAATAATTCAGATATTTTAAAAGCAACATTAGCCCAACAGTCTAGGAGATAAATATGGCTACAACACACAAAGTAATATATTCTGTTTCAGCTACACCAAAAGTAACAGTCGATGCTGTAGATGGAGCTAGTATGGAAACTAATTCTATACATGAAAATATTAGAAAAACGTTAGGAGGTTCTGGTGAAGTTACTAATGATGGAGCTATAGATTTCGGTGGAGTAACTAATGGAACTACCAATTATTTACAAGCTACAAGTGGTGGTGTTAATATAGGTGATGGAGATACAAGGTTTATATGGATTAAACATACAGGATTTTTATGGTCTAGTGCATCAGCTTTAGGAGCATCTACAACAGATAAAGTTACTATATTTATAGATTTAGAACATATAGCGTCACTAGCAGCTGGTGAAGGTTGGATAATACCATTACCAGATACATCATCAACAGCTACAAATTTTATAGCTAAAAGAGGCGGTTCTTCCGATATAGCAATTGAAGCAATAGGATTAGATTAATGACTGTATTAGAAATAATGGAACGAGCAGGTATAAAAAACGAAACACTTGCTATTGCATATATAAAAGATGCGTTACATTTAATACAATCTAATGTTGAAGAAAATGTAAAATCTACTAAACAAAATATTGTAGATGGTACTTTAACTTATGATTTACCAGCAGATGCAATAAAATTAAAAACTGTATCTGTTTTAGATACAACAGACAATAAATATAAAAGAATTAGAAGACTAGCACATAGTTCTATAGTAACAGAGGATACAGACCCAGAATGAGTTTTGATACACATAGAAATTGGTTTTATCAACTACATGGAAAACAAATACACTTATGGCAATATTCTAAGTCAGGTAATACTGATTTAGTAGGTGGTAATAGAGTAAGAGTTCCGTCAGATTTTCATGGTAGTCAACTTATATATCCAAATGAAAGTATTCCTAATGGACTTAAAATTGAACACACAACAATTGATGTTCCATTTGTAAATCAAGACCCTGAATCTACTACATATAGCAGTCTTACTGAAGACACTTCTCCTGACACTGCTTCTCATATAAATGTAAATAGAATGCTAGCATTATCTATTGTAGATTATGTAAAAAGTCAAGTAGGAGATTCTCAGGGTGATGTAAGTCGTAAAGAATACTATATGCGAGAATTTTGGAAAAAAGTTGGAGATAACGAAAGTAATAAACGCAAAACATCTATGTCGTTTCCTACCTCTCCCTTTGCAGTGAGGTAAAATGTCCACGACACCAGAAAGAGAATCACGAACTCTTCATCAAAAAAAACCTCAAATTGATAGAATACATGAAGGTTACCCTCCAAAAAATAGTGGATATGAAGGTGAAATAAGATTACACTTTATAAAAGGTGATGGTTTAAGACTCTACGTTCGTAGAGCAAAAAATTGGCATTATACATCTTTATCAACTACAGGAACAACATCAACAACTACTACTGTTTCTAGTGGTGGTGGTAGTGGTGATATAACATCTGTTACAGCAGGTACAGGATTATCTGGTGGTGGAACTACAGGAGCAGTTACATTAACTAATGCTGGAGTTACATCAAATGTAGCTGGAACTGGCATTAATGTAAATGCGGCTACTGGGGCAGTTACAATAAGTGTTTCTGGACTAACTGTTTCAGAACTAGCAGCTAACTCTTTACAAACAAGTGGTGAGTCATTTAGTGACAACGATACGTCATTAATGACATCAGCAGCTATACAAGACAAAATACAATCTTTTTCTTATATAACACTATCATCACTAAGCGCATCTGCACCTATAACATATAATAATAGTAGTGGTGCTTTTAGTATTGCAGACCACGCAGTTACTCTAGCAAAATTACCAGAAATAGCTACAGCAAGATTTTTAGGAAGAACTTCTAGTAGTACTGGTGATGTAGAAGTTCTTACAGTAGGTCAAGTAGGTACTTTATTAAGTTTAGATACTTATTTAACTGCACCAAGAACAATTACAGCAGGTGGTAATACATTAGCTTCTAGCGAAACATTAGCATTTACAGCAGGGTCTAATGTAACAATAAGTGAAAGTGGTGGTTCAGTTACTATAGCTGCTACTGATACAAATACTACAGATTTAAGTAGTTTATCAGCAGGGGTAATAAACACATCTAATGATTCTTTTGGTTTTATAGATGCTGATGATAGCAACGCAAGTAAAAAAGAATCTATTGCAGATTTTCTTACAGCAATAGCAGGTAGCGGAATTAGCGCAAGTAGTGGGCAATTAAATAGAGACAGTATTGCATTAGGTGGATTATCAAATGTAAGCAGTTCTTCCCCAAGCACAGGTGATTTTTTAAAGTACGGAGGAAGTCAATGGGAGCCAACTGCTGTTAGTGTAATGACAGGTTGGAAGCTACGAGATAGCTCAAGTGCTTCTAACGATAAAACTGTTTCTGAAGGTAAGTTTGTAAAAATTGTAGCAGCTAACTCTGGTTCATATGGAGACGTTGCTTTTTCAGGTTCTACAGGAGCAACAGATGACCCATTTGTAGTAAGCATATCTGCTCCTAATACCGACAGATACGTTAACGCCGCATCATTTAATACAGGTGATGGCGTTTTAACTCTTACCAGAGCAGGGTCTGATTCTGCTACTGTAACAGTAGATTTAGATGGAAGATTTTTATCTACGCTATCAGGTCAAAGAATTGACAACCTTCTTGATGTTGGAGCATTGCATTCAGGTGGTGGTTCAGGGTATGGTAATATATCAAATGGACAAGTTCTCGTATGGAATTCTACAGCAAGTGCGTTTCAACCTGGCTCAAGCTCTTACTCATGGTATCTTCGTGATGGTGACACTACTGCTGTAGAAGTAACAAGTGGTAAATATGTTAAACTTGTTGAAGGTACAGGTATTGACATTAATTTTACTGATACTGACTCTGGTGCAGTTGACGATGAATTTGATGTAACAATTACTAATACGCTTATGTCTGGTGGCAATATTAGTGGAACGCTTACAACTACTAACAATTTAGGTGTTGGTATCTCGTCTCCCACTACACATTATGAAAAAGTTATACACGTTCACGAATCATCAGGAAGTTCTGCTGTTCATTTAACAAACGATACAACTGGTTCGACTGAAAATGATGGTACTGATATGATTGCTTATCAAGATGATTTTTATATTTGGAACAGGGAATCTGGTGGTCATGTAATTATAGGAACAAATGCAACTGAAAGATTTAAGTTAGAATCTGGTGGTAATGCATATTTTACTGGAGATATATATGTAAATAAATCTTCACCCTATCTACAATTAGGTAATGGTGGAAATACTACTTCATCTTCAATTCGAATTGGTGGTGATAATAGTGCAGGTGGTCGTTTATATTTACAATACAATGGTGATTCATCTTATATTGATGTTTATGGTGGTCATGGTAGTACAGAAAGGTATAGAGATTTAGTTTTAGCTGCTCGTTCATTTACATTTAAAACAAGCGCAGCGGCATCTGCTACTGTAGCTTTTCAAATAGATAGTTCGCAAAATATTTATTTAAATAATGCAATAATTGGTAGCAATCATACTCTTTCATCAGAAAGTAATTCACATTTTCAAATTAAAAGTGCAAATAGTGCAGCTGTTGGAGTAAAATTAAGTGCCAATGGTAATCTTAGAGCATGGATATATGCAAATGATTCATCTGAATATGGATTTTTAGATACATCAGGAAATTGGGATTTACGAAAAACCCACAATAGCCATCTTCTTGTTTATGGAAGTGGTAGTAATTATGCAAAGTTTGGAAGTGGAGATGAATGGGGAAGGATAGAATTTAACGATTTTTCAAATGGTACATACGTTTATTTAAATCAAGGTGATTTTAGGGTAGATGGTGGTAATTGGAATCCTTATAGTAACGCTACAAGAAATTTAGGTTCAGATAGCTTAAGATGGAGTAATCTTTATGTTAATAGTACTGCTCAAGTAGGGGAATTAAAGCTTAATAATGATTTTAAATGGCAACAAGGTTCTTCAGACTATGGAAAATATACAGCTTGGCTACAAAGTAGTGGTGGTCATGGGTTATGGTTTCCAGGCGCAGGGTTAACAAGCAACCCACATTTTTATCCAGTAACCTCGAGTTATAATTACGGAACTTTTCGTGTTGAAGGTGGACAATCTTCTTGGACAGGATTTGTGATGGATGACCATAGTAGTAGACCAACTTTAATGCATGATGGTTCTCATGGTGGTGGAGGATTGTATTATCAAGGCTCATCATCATGGGCGCATTATTGGGATGTAGGGAATGCTTGTTTTGGGATAGATGGTTCTACTACATCGTCTTCTTATAGTTTATATGTAGGTGGAGGAATATATTCTACAGGAGACGTGGTTGCTTTTTCTGATGCAAGGGTTAAAACAAATGTAGTAACAATAGATAATCCTTTAGACAAAGTATTAAATATGCGAGGGGTTTATTATAATCCTATAAACAAAGAAACTAAAGAAGTCGATAATAGACGAAGAGTTGGTGTAATCGCTCAAGAATTAAATAAAGTATTACCTGAAGCTGTAACTTATGCAGAAGATGTTGATGAATATGGTGTAGATTATGGTAAATTAACAGGTGTTTTAATAGAAGCAATTAAAGAATTAAAACAAGAAATAAACGAATTGAAAGGAATCTGATATGGCTTTAGAAATGGCAATATCTAAATATGGTTTTACTGCAAACAATGGTTATCATGTTATTGATTATGTAGGATACCATAAAAGGTTGGTTTCACCAACTGTGAATAATGATGAAGATACTGGAAGTATAACTGTAGTGTCTTACGCAGATAAAGACGCAAGAGATGCTAAAACAGAACCAATGAAAATGTCTAATTATAATTTTAAATTAGAAACAGGTTCAGATGCAAAAGACCCTGCTACACAAGCATATACTTATCTTAAAACGCTTGATGAATACAAGGATGCATCTGACGTATAATGGCAGTACCTACATCAGGTAGCATATCAATGCTTGGTCTTATGAATGAAGCTCGTTATGGTAATTATAGCGCAGGAAATGCTATGACAACTACTGAACGCTCTGTTAATCTTGATAAGTTAAGTGGGTTAGTAAGCGCTGCTTTTAATGGAGCAGGAGGAATTGTAGGTGCTTGGGATGATACAAACAATTTAAACAGTAGTCAACCACACGCTATGAGCGAATTTAGAGGCGCAGCCAGAGACGATGATACTGGTGACCCATAATATGTCTTGAATAAAGATGTTTTATTGTCGTAAATTTATTAAATTTAATTAAGGAGTAAAAATGAAAGTTAAATTAGCTTTTTTAGTACAAAATGAAGCTTTGCAAAAATTAGTAGAAGAACCAATGGATGCATTAACTAGTTTTAGAATTGGTAAAACAGTTTCAAGTGTACAATCAGAACTAGAAACTTTTGAAAAAACAAGACAATCTATGTTAGAAAAATATGGCACTAAAATGGAAAATGGTGATGGATTGGAAATTAAACCAGAAAGTAAAAACTGGAAAGAATTTGTTACAGAGTACGAAGAACTCGTAAACGAAGAAGTCGAAATAGATGCAAAAAAAGTTAAAATTTCTGCATTGAAACAAGTTAAGATGTCTCCAAAAGACCTTTTATCTTTAGGTTGGCTTATCGAAGAATAAAAAAGATGTGTCCATGTCAGCTATCTTCGGGCGGTAAGGCACACAAAATACAAGGAAGATAATATGAGCTTAAATCAATTATCCGTTAAAGAAGCGGCAAACGTTTCTCTAGGTGGTGTTGGATGCTTTATAGAAGATGGCACAACTGCCATTACAGGAAAAAAAATTGTAGCAATTCAATTTTTATCTGACACTACATTTACTACACTTACACCAAACAGTTCTGCATTTATTGGCACATCAGATGGCAATGGTGATGATATTGATGGAAACAATACATTCCCTACAGGGTTGACTTTATTTGGTCAATTTACAGGGTTTACGTTAGCTACTGGTTCAGTAATTGCATACGAAGGTGCGTTTTAATGGTTAATATGTGGCTAAGTTTAGGAATTGGCATTATAAGTGAAATTTCTAAAGTTAAAGACATCTTGTTTGGTAACCTACATACAGAAGATGCTAAAAACTTAGTATCTGAAGATGGTGGTTATTTAATTTTATAAGGATAGATTATGGCAGACGTAAAAATTAGTCAGCTTACAGCACTAGCATCTGCTAGTTCTGATGTAGCTGCTGATGTGTTAGCAATCGTAGATACTAGCGTACCACAGACTAAAAAAATAACAATAGAGAATTTAGTTGCACCAATAACTTTAGATAAAAGTAATTCTAGAGTAGGTATAGGCACAACAAGTCCAAGTGCATCATTGCACGTATCTGGGAGTGCAATATTACAAAATGATTCAAGTACATTAAATTTTTATAATACAGCAGGTGCGCAAAGAGCATTTTTGCAATTAAGTGGT
>Ga0181406_1000027_pt1 | contig 50667 bp, 60 predicted proteins | sample 29SPOviralmetaG_FD_130135 | JGI IMG/M metagenome (GOLD analysis project Ga0181406, IMG submission 130135) | Marine viral communities from the oligotrophic San Pedro Time Series (SPOT) site, San Pedro Channel, CA, USA - 29 SPOT_SRF_2011-12-20 | ecosystem: Environmental > Aquatic > Marine > Strait... | reverse complement strand
GAACTGGGTAACTACATCTACTTCGTATTCATCATAAGGAGTAAAGGAAATCACAAATCGAGATTCAGGATTCTTTTGGTTTTCAACAAACATAATCAGTTTGTGTGGGACTTTGATAACTCGGTCTCCAACTTTTTCATCAAACCAAACGGGTGCAGTTTTGTTTTCACCGTGGTTGTAATTTTCAACTTTGACAATTTTCCACTCGGAGTCAATAACTCCCATCAACGATTCCATCCAGAAAACATAAGAACGGTCAATGTAAAACTTACGCTTGGACTCAATAGAATATGTTTCCGAATCTTGTCCCAAACTGAGGAACTTTTCAATAGACTGGTCGGCTTTATCGGTTTTTCTGACTTGATTAGCCAGATAACTCAGGGCTTCACTTAGAGTTTCTAAAGGTGCAGTAATTGGGCCAATGGGTGTTTCGATTCGTAGTTCTTCAACTGCCATGAAACTTGTAAGGTAAATCACCAACTTAAACTTCAACCTTCAGATTTAGTATTTCTAAATCATTGGATTTTTGGAATGCAATTTCACAGAGAAGGGTCCAACGCTCGGTGTCAATCCATGCTGGTCGGTCAGATTCTGAAAACCAATATGACTTGAGAGTTCGTGCATCGGCTTGACGTTGAAACTCGGCTTGAACTTCTTCAAAAGTTCGGTCATCAGCAGCACTACTTTGATGTCCCATTGTGGTGGTTTGCCAAGGTCCGCAACCGTGATAACCTGAAACAGCATCAACTTGATGCCCATAGAACAACTCTGTGCCTAAATTGGCATAGGTTGGCGCATATTGTAGGGGGTTTCCCGCCATGCGAATGAATAAATCAGTATCTTCTCCAATCTGAAGAGTTTCATCGTAGCCTCCAATGGCTTCATATCGAGAACGAAGCATAGCAGAATTACTGGGCATCAACGGATTTCCAAAACAAAAGAAGAAAGTTTCAGAAGGGTCAAGGATGTTTTGCCATTGAGGATACCAACCAATGACTCCTATCTTGGAATAAACCTCATCTGTTTTGAGAGATTGTAATTTGATTTCAGCATCAGCACCTGCCCACCAAAATGCCACAGGTAAGTGTTCAGATTGAGTGTGTTCAATGGCTTCAGCCATCCATTCCAAATGTTCTGGATACCACAAATCATCACCGTCTAAGGTCGCAATATACGGGCGATTTCCAGCACCGATGGCTTGGTTGCGTGCTTGACTGACTCCTCGACCTGTTTGACGTAGCAAAGTGAAACGAGAATCAGAAAGGTAAGTATCGAAAGTTTTCATAATATCGGCGTAACCGTCGTAGTCTTCTGGAGTGCCGTCGCAGATATACACTTGATAATCTGTGAAAGTTTGCGATTGAATGCTGTCCAAACATTGAGTAATGAACTCAGGTGAAACCTTGTAAGTGACAACGATGACATCAAACATAGTTACACTACATTGTTTTACTTACTTAAAACTACTCAAACTGATTAAACACGGTGAAGACACCGGGTCCTGTGGGTCCTTGTCGGCGCATAAGTTGAGTGAACTCTTGAGTAGTCCAATTCATTATGAAATTGGGTGTTGTCTCTAATTCCATAAAAGCATCCAGTTCATAAAGGTTAGCAAATCCCAACCAATCTCCAGTATAAACGATAGACATAATCAGAAGGGAGTGTTCGAGGTGGTCTCGACCGAACTCTCCTGCCGTAATATCGAAGTAAGGAGTATGAATTGAAGCCGTTAATTGCTCAAACAGTTTTTTGATTTTTTTGTCTCTTAAAAATCTCAGTCCTTCAAGTGTATCACGAGGGTCGTTAGCGTTGATACCGTAATCTCGAAGATGATAATTGACAGAGGGCAAAAGTGACAAAGGCAAAGCATCAGGGGCTATTTTACCCATGCCTTGATAGATTTTCTTTTTGGTAAGACCGTCAGTCAATCTGACGACCAAATCCTGTTTGGACCCAAAAGTGGTTTCACCTTTACGCTTCAACAACTCTTTGAGTTCAGCGATAGTCATATTTTCGTATGATTCATAAAGTTTCAAAGTTTTAAGGTAGTTGGACTGACGCAATCTTTCGATGAGTTGGATTCTGGTCTTGCCATTCACAGGAAGACCACGAGCCTTGAGCAACTCTTTGAGTTCAGCGATGGTCATGTCCTCGTATGTGTAAGACATAATCTTTGTTAGTCGTTCAGACTATTTAAAGTTTCACACCGTCAATTTGTCGTGTAAGCCACTTGCCGTAAGATTAGAACCAATTTGGAACAATCCTACACCAATCATAGCCCAAACAAGATGTGAAACTACTCGTCTTTTGGGGTCGAACAAAACGCTGGCGTGATAAGTAGTCAGCAAAAATCCTGTGGTGAACATGGCTGCGCCCAGAGTTAAACTCTTGGACATTAAGCCTCACCAGAACCTTTGAGACGTTCTACTACGCCATCAGTCATCATGTTAGAACCAACTGTCATCAAGCAAACACCAATACAAGTGTATATCAGAAACTGTCGAACTCGATGTTCAGGGTGTTTCTGTGTTATAACCTTGTGCGTGTGATGCGAAGATAACCATGTTCCGATTAAGAACAAGGCTGAACCTATTACGATAACATCGGTCATCAAACTTCCAATTCGCATAGTGAACACATCCAGAGACCCTAACAAGACCTGTCAGGCAGGGACTTCATCTGCAAGAGTCTTTCGACTCAATACTCTGTCCCAAGCCTAACGGCTCAGAGGTCTAAGACCAGTTCCTTGCTTATTGGGAAGCAAGAAGGCTTCGCTTATACCAGTCCACGTTTCCGGGGTTGATGGAGATACCCATTTCCAACAACTTGTTGGCGATGAGTGCATCAGGTCCGTCGTAAAGAGTGTATTTCACGAAACATCGGAGTTCACCAGCAGCAGCAGTTAAACCAGCGAAAGCCTGTGTGTTGAAGAATGTCACGAGAACATCCCAAACTTGTCCGGGGAGAACATACACGTCAGGGTAGAGGTTGAACGAAGGCTGGAAGTCGATACTGCGAGGGTAAGGACTTGAAGTTCCGGGGATACCGTCGTTGGGGACGTTATCTGGGTCCAAGAAGTAGTCAGTTGTGTTGATACGGACTTGAACGTAGGCACGAGGTCCTGCGACACCCATAGCGACACCGTAGGTAAGACCACGTTGTGCAGTTGCGATTTGTGCATCGACACCAATCGGTAGTGTTGGAGTAACAGCGATGTCTTCGATAACGACGAACTCTGTTGCAGAAGTTTCTGCGGGCTTTGTGATGTTGTTACCAACGCCACCAATGAAAATTGATGTTCGCTTTCCTGCGCTTGTAGCAACAGTCATAGCAGTTCCACGGCTTGCATCCCAGTCATATACTTGGCTTCTCATACTCATAATAATCACCTATCTTAAAGTTTCATCCCAAACGGGGTGAACCTCAAGCCTGACCTCCGTTAGCAGCAGCAGCCGCAGCAGCCATTGAAGCCGAGCGTTGCTGTTGTTCGATGAGGCTACGCTTATACCAATCCACGTTGTTAGGATTGATGGTAACACCAAGTTCAAGAAGTTTGTTTGCGATAAGAGCGTCAGGTCCGTCGTAAAGAGTGTATTTCACGAAAGCAGCAACGACTTCAGTTGAAGTAGCAGCAACACCGACACCAGTTGCGGTCTCTGGAGTGTAGAGAATCTGGAAGGTTTGACCGGGCAGAACATAAACGTCTGGGTAAAGGTCGAAAGACTTCAAGAGTTGGTCGCTGTTAAGAGGTTCAGCAGCGGAAAGGTCCACACTTGAGGGCGCACCACGAGGGTAAGGACTTGCCAGACCGGGGATACCGGCTTGGTCAGTAACGTCGGGGTTCTGGAAGTAATCTGTGGTGTTAATACGGATTTGGACAGCACCGCCAAGTTGTGGAGAACAAGCGATGTCCTCGATAACGATAAACTGGGTTGCAGTTGTCTCGGCTGGCTTGGTGATGTTGTTTCCAGTTCCACCAATAAACAAATCGTATTCACGACCTGCGGTCAGGGCTTTCGGGACATCGGCTGTGCTTCGGCGTAGAGCAGACGACACACCGACTGGTGCGAGGTTTGCCCATTCATATACTTGGCTTCTCATTGACATATCAATCTTTCCTTTTATTACAGCGCAGTTGCGCTTAACTATACATGGACTTTTCAACTACTTAAAGACTTCGGTTGTTGCGGTGAAAACCAATCAATAGCCTGTCGGCCATTCGTGTTCAAAAACCAGTAATGGGTTCAAGTTTCAAGCAGAGAGTTGCTTGGCACGCTTGTAAAGAGGAGTTCCCTTCTTGATTGGGGAGAATCCTTTGATTCCAAGGTCCTTGCGGGCTTGTGCAATAGCATCCTTCCACTTCATCTTCTTGCCACCTTCGGCTTCAAAAGAAACTTCTTCATCGTTTCCTGAAACTTCTGTGGGGTTGAGTTGGTCCACAGATTCTGCTTCGACGACTTCAACTTCTTCAGCAGCCTTTTCAGCACCCTTGATTTCAGAGGCAACAGGCTTGGAAACTTCAGCAACGAGGTTGTCAGCAATATCAGCGAGGTTAGAAACTACTGGAACTTTGTTTGTGACTGGGCGAATGGTGCGAAGCAAGAATGCAGCACCAAGACTGAGAGGAACAAGTGCAGCAGCACGACCAACAGTAACGTCCATTCCACCAATAAGTGGGAGCATTGAAGGGATGGTGAAGAGTTTGTATCCCAGAGCCTCAGTAAATCGAGTGGACCAGAAACCTGCACCAATTAGGAGAAGGCTGCCACCGACGGTGTATTCGTTCACAAGCATTTGTCGTAGTTTCATGTTATTCACTTCCGTAGTGTTCTAATTTTAAAGACCCATCATTGAGGGTCCGTTTAGTTGGCAAAGAACAACGCCAAGTCCAGTCACGGCCACAGCAGCACCAACAATTTGTTGTGCGCCAATGGTGCGACCCATAATATCGAATGAGAAGGCTGGAAGGAAACCGAGAACAGGTTGTGCTTCAGTTGCCATCAAGTGCAAACCGCCAACAAGAGCAGCGATTCCAGTTACATATTGTCCGTTTTTAGATTCTGACCAGTTACAAAGTTTGTCCATCATTTTTCTTCACCTTATTTTTTTACTGACCAATCACGGAGCCAAAGCCCTCTGCCGAAGTCAGCGAATGTGTAACGGTGCCGGCCATCTTGCCGTTTTCTGCACCAAAGTATTGGATAGGTTGTCCCGGGTTGATAACACGAACCGAATCCATAATGGATTGTTCTGCGGTTGTGCTGGGCTTAATGTATGTGTTCAACATATCTGGGAGACTTCCCATTTGAGGAGTTGGATTTGGGTATTCAACATTGAGCATTGGTTCTTCAGCACCGTAAGCAACTGGAGGGTCGCCACCGGGATACTTGGAATCAACGAAAGCGTTAGCACGACCCATTGGGTTCATAGCACGAAGTCCGAGAGTATCGACGCTGTTGATAAAGTCGCCAAGTTTCTCTTCTTGAGGCATAGCAACTGTGGTAGGTTCTGCGGAAGAACCACCGAGGTTTTGGTCAAGTCCACCAGATGGTGCGATGTCCATATCTTCTGAACCAAACCATTGTGGAACACCATGACCCATTGGAGCAGGTTCATAAACTGAATCTACTGGGTTGCCCGGTGGAACACGGTTCACCATTTCTTGTGTGCCTTCCTCGAAAGTATCTGCCGAGTAAATGTCGGAGTAACTTTGAGTAGCGGTTTCTTGACCGATAACTGAGCCTGAGCCTCGTTGTGCAATCAATTGAGTGTCTTCAGATTCTGCGTTAGCAGTAATCATAGTTCCAATACCGTTGAAACCGGGGATTGAAAGTCCTGTCATAGCAGTAAGATAACCGATAACTTGGCTAACACCTGCAAATCCGAGAATTGTTCCTGCACTAAGATACAAACGACCCATATCTCCAGATTGAGAACGAGACTTGTTCACAAGGTATGCACCTGAACCAAGTGTGGTAGCAGTTCGGAGAACGTTACCAAACATTCCAGCACGCTGGAAAGGAATTAGAGTAAGTGCAGAACCGAGGACACCGCCAACGGCTACACCAGCAACACCAGAATAAAACTCAGGAGACATCAATCCTGTCTTAGAGGATTCGACTACATTTCCGATTGCGCTCATATTATCACCTTTCACGTTCAACTACTTAAAGACTTCGGTTAGTTCTAACTGAACCCATGTGCCGAGTCGGTGGAGCCACATGGACTCCCACAGGGTCTCCTAAAGGAGTTCTAACCATTCCAATCTGTGCTTGGGATAGCGGTTGAGGAATGACAGTATCTCCCATGAATGTATCGTTTCTTTGCTTGGCAACTCCTGAATACGCTGAAGCCAAACCAAGTTCAAATTGTCGAGATGAACCAGAGGCTTCCAAAATCTTGGTTGAACCACTACTTGTAAGTGCATCGTCAAGAGGTTGTGTATCAACAGTATATCCTGTTTGAAGAGTTTCGGTGGAAATACGACCAGAGTTTTCTAAAACAAAACCAGCGACTTTGTTTTTAACACGAGGCGAAAGTTCTGACAAAGATTCAACTTCTGACAAAAATCGGTGACTACTGTTAGCACCATACTTAGTAGCCAAAACAGTAGATTTTCCTGAGCGACCCATTAGACGGTCCCAGAAACCGGGAATGCCTGTGGAACTAAGTGTCCAATTTTTGGAACTGGCGGAATAAGAAAGAGTGTAACCATCAATAACTGTTGAAACATCTGAAGTGGGTTCAGCATTCTTAACAACACGTCGAGGTGTGCTGTGAGCAGGTCGGCTCAAAGCATTAGGTGTCATGTGTGCCACAGGTTTGCCGAGAATACTTTCAGCAGCCTTGCTGGATTCGGTATAAGCAGTTAGTTGATATGTGCCACCAAAGTCAGACATAACACCGTGCATGGCACCTTCCATTGGGCTACGACGAAGCGTGTTCTGAATAGCAAGGTCCAGATTCATATTATTCACTACTTCCTTTTGATACTTAAAGACTTCGGTTACTTCTTCCAAAACATTGGGATGAGGATTGCTCCCAACGTAGCAACACCAACTGCTGCATAAGGCAAATAATTGGTGGGTTCTGATTCTACTTCGACCGGTCCGAATAGTTCAGCAGCCATTGTGATTGGAATTGCATCGGCGGTGGCAGTAAGCATGGCTACAATTTGAGAAGCAGGAGCGTTTTCTAATTTAAGTAATACAGATTCACGGTCAGTTTCTACCAGATTCTGTCGAGACCAAAGTGCAGAGGCTACTTGTAGATAGCGTGGGAACAAAGTTTCATCAATAGTCAAAGTTTGAGCGTCGTAACCAGCCGCTTTGAGATTCGCAAGAATACGAGCAAGGGCTACTTGACCAGATGCCCAATCAGAACTTTCGGAGTTTTCTGGAAACAACCAATCTTCAAATTGACGTTGAGTCATACTGGCTACTCGAACTTCTTGGTCTTGATTGGATAATCTTTCAGCCAAAAGAGTGACATCAGCAGGTTCAGGCAAGTTGGGTTCAAAAGTTTCAGAAGGACCCTCGATTTCTGGTGGAATATCTGTTTCAGGAGTTTCAGCATCTGGAGATTCTGGAAGTGGTTCGTCTGCGGATTCAGCAGGAACTTCTGCTTCAGACATAAGTGCTTCATTATCATACTCATTTCTCATGTTTTCAAAACTCGGCATATTGGCTTCTTCAGATTCAGAGATTTTCTTTTTGCGAGCAATACCTTCTTGCAGAGCCTTCGGTAATGAATTGCGCTGACCTTCAGTAAGATACTTTTTCAAATCTTCATCAGTAACTTCCACAGTATCAACTACGGAGTTGGTGTTGGCTTCACCATTGAAAGCCATCTTGTTGTTAGGATTCCCTGCGGCTTCAGTTTGAACCTCGGCTTCTAATTCCGAGAGGAAAGGTGAAACGTCTTCATCCATAACGAACCTTGTTCGTTTTTGATACTTAAAGGTTGGCTTCAGTATCGGAAAGAGTCGGTGTGCCTACCCACGGACTTTCAGATTCAAAACATCGAAGGGCTTCAGTAGAAGTGTGATAAGCCACAGGGCGTAGTTTTTCCCATGTAGTGGCACCGGGCGAACCATCAAGACAAATAATGATTTCAATTTCGGGTGCGTCTTGATAAGAATGTGTGAGTTCATAAATAGCAATAATCTGGCCGATACCTCTGGGGTCAGGTTGTCCGACCTTAAAATCAAATTGTGAAATGCTGGGAATACCAACGTGTCCAGCCCAAGACCATGCAGATACAGAATCTAAAGAAGTAATTTCACAATCTTCAAATGGAAATCCAAAAGTTCCCCAATAGTATTCAGTAGGAATCATAGTTGCTGATTGTCCGATGACAGTTATAAACATTTGGACGTTAAGTTCTAATCGAAGATTACCCACTCCGGATAGGGGAAACTCGAAGAGTTGGGGAAAGGTTGTCCCCTTGTTTGCGTAGCAAACTCAGATTCGGCTAAGAATCGTTGAGTCAATATACAACATTGGCTTCACGAAGGTAAAGATAAGCCACTAAACTTCCAGCCGCAATTCCCGCAGGACCCAAAGCCATACCCACAGCATCTGATTTCTTTTCAATAATGTAGGGAATCGAGTGAATAGTTTCGGCTAATCCAATAGTCATCATGGCAAGTGCCACAGAATAACCTACTTTGTGAATCAGTTTGGATTCTTGTTCAAAGAAAAGTTTAGGATAGTTGGTTACCATGTTGGTTGAGCCTCCTTAAGAACGACGGGCGTAGAAAATACCGCCTAAGATTCCAGCGACAGCAGCGATAACAGGTGCTACCAGAACTCCCTTAGCAGGTGAGGCTTCTTCCAAAGTATCAGTAATCTTGCGACGAGAGGCAACGTTTTTTAGAGACACGCCTTCAGACCAATTATAGTTTCCATGAATGTTCACAATTTCGTAGTTGAAAATTGCTTCTGCGAAATCATCCATTGAAACAATTAGATTATCTGAACTGTCAAAGACACCACCTTTCTTGAAATCAAAATAACAAGCATCATATTCTTCTTCGGTCATGTCTGGTAATTTGGCCCATGAAGCGTCTTCCCACTCATCAACTCTAAAATCAAAATATAATCCTGCTTGGGGCGCAATAGCACGAAGCATTTGTGGTCCTCCATAAGCAAGTCTGAATGGTCCAGAAAACTCATAATCTTCTTCAGGTGCTTCATCTTGACTGTTGAAAGTTTCAGCCGAGCCATACCATTGTGGAACTCCGTAGCCAGAATCCAAAGCGGTGTTGCCACCTTCTGAGTTAGGAACAACTGGGTAAAGTTCTTCTCCAAGTTCAGCGTATTCCATTTCAGCAGACATAGAACCACAGCCACAGCCTTCTTCTTGTTCGCCACGGTATTTCTTGGTGGTGCCACAATCAGCACAGAAGGTTTCGCCATTGAACGATTCAGCAGCGAGTCCCATGTCTTGAACGGTGTCCCATGCTACTCCTTTAGCAATCTTTCGGGCTTGTTGGAAGTTGGGTCCTTTAGACCATGCACCAGAGTTAGGGTTTTGAACACCGGGTTGCACAAAGTATTTGGCTTTGGCTACGGGGTTGCGTCGAGAAATATCTTGACCTACTGGTGGGTTATCTCCGACAATACCTGTGCGGTAATATCCGCCCATTTGTTGAGACATAACTTCACCGAAAACTGCATTCTTAGCCTTGCCACGGTTCATAAACTTGCCACGGATGTCTCGGAGGCGACCGCCTTCGGCATCAAAGGACTCTTCAGCACCTAAACCATAGAAACGATAATCGCCGTAATCAGTTTCGGTTTCAACGTAAGCACTTCTTCCATCATCAATATCTACCTCAAAGTCTTCTTCGCCCGGATAAGGTTCACTTCCGACATTTGATGAAATCTCACCTTCAATGTAGTCTTCTTGTTCTTCAGTTACATCGCCTTCGATTGACCAACCGTATTGAGTGTGTGGGTTATCGTATCGTAGAATAACGGGCATATCTTCTTCGGTGTCAATACGGTCGTGGTCAATTAAGCCACTACCTTCAGCACTAAACCTGTAATTGTCGTTATGGTCATTAGCATAGTTTTCAGCATTCTCCGCCATATCAGAAACTACACCTGCTAAAACCCCTTCATCATCATACAGAACGGATATTTTCTTTTCAACAGCCCATGTAGGTGTTGTTCCTTCCTCATCAATTCTTAATCGAACTTCCTTTGTGGTCTTCTCACCTTCAGCACCATACCATTGTGGAACTCCATGACCATTAAAGGATGAATCTTGTCCTGTGGTGTTAGGAACAATAGGGTATGACTCGTCACCCAATTCTGCGTATTCAATTTCAGCAGACATAGTAATGAGTTCTGATTCTGAGGGTCCTTCGGTGGATGGGTTGGCTACTGTGGGGTCAGCAGGTTCGTAAGCCGAGCCAGATGGTTCGGTGGCTGGTGCAGCGAATCCTACGGATTCAGCAGACTTGTCTTCGTAATTGACAGCCTCTGCAACGCTGGTAGCATCATCAAGGAATGCAGAAACAACGAAACTTCCGGTTGAAGTAGAACCTGATTCAACGGCTTCTTTGATTTCTTCAATGTTAGTAGCGGAAGCAGGTGCGGCTTGAAGTGCATAACTGCCGACGGAATACTGAGCAGTAGAGCCGATTTCGTAGCGACGTGTTCGACGCTTGGTGCCTTCCATTCCTGAAACTTTGGCTTCTCCTGAACTCATATCATTGGTAATTCTAAGAGTCAAGAAATTGTGGTTGTCAGTAACACCAGCAACATAGAAAAGCGCACAAGGATACAAACGCTTTTGGTCATCCTCACTCATACTTTTGTATTGGGCATTAGAAACGACCCATGTGAACTTGTAGAAATTGATAGCGTCGTCGAAAGATGAAGCATCATATCCCCAATAGTCTTCAGATTGAACAAATAACATCTTACTCATTTTCATACTCTCCGTAATTGCGTTTCAAATCCTCCGCTAAATGGAATGGCTGATACCATAGTATCAGAGATGCGGAGAATAGTGTGGGTGCTTCGCCATTGGCTTAGGGGTAAGGTGCGACCAGTAGAAGTATCAAGATATGAGGAATCTACATCTGGGCTAAGAGCAACTTCTCCAAGACGACCATTGACGTTATCATCGGTGCTGTTGCGAGCCAAACTTCCGATTCGATTGCCTCCAACATCTCCAGAAGGTGGAGTCAAGAAAGGAGTATCAATCATAGAAACAAGATAAGGGAAGTCTCGATTAACTTCGGGAGCGAGGCGTGCCACAGGCAAACGGCTACCGTCATAAGTAATACCTACTCCTGCACCTGTGCTGGGGTCGAGGCTAACTGGGTCTTGGGAAGGAGTTTGGGTGTAAGGCATTCCGGGTCCAGTAATGAACTCGTTGTTTGTAGTATTCATAGAAGAAGCGGTTTGTCCGACTTCATCAACGTATTCGGAAGAAAATCCTTTTTCAGCAGGTTGGAATGAATATCCGATGTCGTGGGGATTAACATAAACTGGTTGAGCATCAACAATACCATCCATAAAGGGTGAATCATTAGCGATTGAGTTGGTGCCTTGAAGGTGCAATTGTTGATAACCGAGGAAAGATTGTGCCAAAGAAGTTGGAACTTGGTCAATGGTGACTCCTGAACTTTCAATGTGCATCTCTTCTAAATTGGCAGGGGTGATACCATCTGCACCGAAGACTGAAGAGACTTTGCTACGAAACTTTTCGTTGCCGAAGAATGCCGCAACACCGACCAACACGGCTCCGAGACCTACTTGTGACCAGCGCATGATAATCATCTCTCTGTTCTGATACTTAAAGACTTCGGTTTTACTCAATCAACGATTTTGGAAACGTAGTCCAGTTTAAAGTTTTTACAAGAAGTCCCATAAAATCCAGAATCAAGTAAAAATCAGCACGTTCATTAGCATCTGTGGCAAAGTAATGGCGAGATTGACGGCCTTTGAAAAAATAGTAGTAATCTATTCCATCCCTTTGAATGTATTCAAAAGTAACGGCATCTTCTATGTAAGCACCCCCCGCCGTTCTACCGTTAATCAGCAGTTCAAGTCTAACCTCTTGTGAGACACCATCGGGATGATAGTCTTCCTTTAAAACAACAAGGTAAGGTAATTTTTTGTTGTTGAGGTAATACTGATAATCTACTTGTTGAGTTTCATAATTGCTGAGATTAAAAATACCTAAATCGTGGTTGAAACCTTTCGTTTTACCGATGCTTACGGAATCATGCCGTGACGTGCCTCTGTAAAGTTCAGACAAATCGTAGAGAGATAAACCCCATTCTATCACGGCTTCTTGAGGTGTCATCTTGTTCACCACGGACTTCTAACACCGATGAGTTGAGCCAAAGCATTTTGTTTCTTAAGGTGCAACATAAGTTCATCTTGTTGCCCATACAAATCTCCTGTGCTTTGCACAGGGCTGGTTCTCATTGATAAAAACTCTGGCATGGTTACATCTTGTGTCCAAACAGGTGCGGGTCCTAACATTTTAGATTCCACAAATCTTTCTGGGTCTGAACCTGTGGATTGTGAATTATCAAAAGAGTGTCGGTCAATAGTTGAACCATCAGTAGGTGTGCCAATACCATAAGGGTAAATACTGGTCAGCAAGGCAGGAGAGTTTTCAGAGCCAAAAGCAGAAGACAAGTTTCGAGGAAGTTTTCGCCATTGAACCAACCAATCAGCATCTTCCTTAATGAAAATTAAATCTGATTTTTCTTCAAATGAATACCAACCACGAGGAAACTCCGAAACAGGATGGTCGGCATCATTAGGCCAAACGACTTGAACTTTGGTGGGATAAACTCTGACAACATGAGCCGTAGCCAAACCTCCACCATCTCCAGAGGCTCGACTGATGTTCACAAGGTCACCGGGTTTCCACGGGCGACCCGATTCTGCAAAAGGACTTTGACCTACAATAGTTCCGAGGTTTCGATAAGAATTGGTGGGGTTAAGATAACGAGAAGCCGTAGAAACAGCATCGTTGAAAAACTTGGTTTGTTGTTCAAAGGATGTGCCACGAAAAGCAATTGATTTGGCAATTTCTCCGCTTGGATTGGATAAAACTAATCCAATACCTTCTTGGTTAATACCTGCTTCTCCTAATCCTCCGATAACTTGTTGATACGGGTCGGCATCATATCCAGAGTAGAAATCTGGAGAAACTAACATTTCTAAAGAATGTCCAGAACCCAAAGATTCGGTGCGAACTGAAACCCAAGTTTCGGGAATCCGAGTGGTTCTTTGTAAGTTGAGACCGACAGAGCGAAGTTCTCGACGTAAGGAATCAAAATTAAGTTCCGAAAGTTTCACTAACGGTTCTGATTCTGATAAGAAGTTACGACGATGTTGCATTTTGTTACGAACTATTTCTAAGAACTGAGGATTTTGAACAAGGTCTTGAGGGGCAAACTGTGGACCGGGCGAATCTGAAGGTGGAGTATCAATGGGGCGGAGAGTCATAGGAGGTTGGCTGTGTCCAAAACGAGAATAGGCTCGGAGTGTGCCATCGCTTTGTTGATACAACTGATTGTTCATAGCCCAAACTAACACAGGCAAAGTTTCACCTGAAGATTCGTCTTGGTAATAACGAGGCACAGGCCATCCAGATTTGGTAGAAGTTTCGGGTCCTGAAATCAAATTGAACCCTCCGTAATACGACCAGATAACAAGCGGTTGGTGATAACACGTAATAGTTCTTTGTCAAGTTCTTCTTGTCGAATCTTGGTAACTGGAATATCTCGACCTGAAATCTTAGAGTTTTGAAGAGTGCTTCCAAAGTTGCTATGGCTGTTGCCGTCTTCAGGATTCCATGTTTCATAAGCAACTAAGGGAGCAGCAAAAACATCTGGATTAAGATTGGCAGAACCGTATTGATAAGAACTGCCACCGGGCATATCAGGATTGTATTGAGGATTGCTTTTTTCAAAATCTGGTGATTCGTCAAACTTTCGAGAGTGGTCTTTCAAACCTTCGTTGCTACCCACCAAAGGTAAAGGGTCAGCCCCATTATCGGTAACGATTGGAAGTGGTGATTGTTGATTTTGTCCCACAAAAATAAGGTCTTGATAGCGTTCTTTGCTCCATGTTCCATCATCCCAAACTACGGTAGCATGAGTAAAACTGGGATGAACAACTGTGCCGACTCCGAGATTTTGAATTGCGACCGAAGTTACTCGATTACCTTTTTCATATTCTCGAAGCATAAAGCATCAACCCTTGCGGAACATTAAAGTTTCAGGGTCTTGCATAATTCTTTTGTATTCTGATTGCTTAGTGATGTATTGGTTGCGACCACGGCTCATGCCGAGACGATAAACTCCAAAAATGATGCCAGTAGTTACCAACAAAACTCCCAGATTGTTAGAAACCCATGAGTTAAGTCCTGAAACTGTGCCAACCAGCCGGTCTGTGGGTTCGGCATTGAAAGATTGGGCAGTATAAAGTCCGAATTGACTGGCTTCTCCACCGCTTGCCATCGTGCGTTCATCGTGATAAACAGGATTTTGACCTTCGTATGATTCAACCATTGGGTTGGATTCAGAAAATGGTGAGGCTTTCATGTTCATACCAAGTTCTTCGGGAGTGAACTTAGTGGTGGGGTGAGCATCACGAAACGCATCAGCAGACATAGCCGTGCCATCTGCCATAAGCAAATGTTCTTGACCTTCAGCATTGGAAAAAAAGTTAGACTCTCGATTCATGTCTCGACGGACATAACCATTTGTCATAGAACTCATGTGCAACATTCAGTTGCACGACTACTTAAAGATTCCTACCAGTTTTGAACGGCGGGTCGAACTCGGCGGTCTGTTTGAACGTAAGTTACAGATTGCTGTTGGTAATCAAGCGGTCGGTAAGGACTAAGTGGACTGTATGAAGCAGACCACGGCATTGGGAATCGGTATTCTGGAAGTGTGTCATTGGCTTGGTCCCAGAAAGGTTGTGAAGCATAACCTGAAACTTCTGAGAATGCGCTGGGTGTTTGATAATCCAGAGGGTTAAGATTTCGGTATTCTACATCGAAACTTTCGGCTCCCATAATATCTTCAGCACCTTCTACTACGGTAGGATTAAGACGATTCAAATCTGCTGAGGACCCACTCATGTCTTGGTTCATTTCAGAACCAAAACTTTCGGAAACAAGTGTGCCACGAGTAACTCCAGTAGAGCGAGTTTCGGCTTCTGAAACTTCGGTGCAACCGCATCCATCAGAAGTTTTACCAAAATAATATCCTACTAAATAGCATCCCAGAACAACTGCGCCACCAATCATTCCGACTTTTTGGGCATTATCTGGTGTAATTTCCATAATATCACCTAATCAAATGGGTGTGCCTCGAATCATAGCCACGAAATTAGAAGTAGAAGGCAAAGGTGCAGACCCGAACTCGGTGTTCAAGTATTCATTGACGGTTGGCCTCATTACCAAAGATTCTACTACCATGTCTGGATATTCTGGAGGTTGATAACCAGCAGCAGACTCAGAATGAAGTTGTTGAGATTCAGACCTAAGTTTCAATTTCTTGGATACAACTCCGATACCGTAAATTACAAGGATGCCTAATCCGACACGACCAATAGTTTCTTGCCAGTCCATAACAATCACTTAACTGTTCTGATACTTAAAGATTCAGTTTGAATCCTCAGAGTCTTCATCCGATTCTGACTCTTCTAATGAGGCACACACGTCCTCGAAATCAGCAGTATTGAGTTCATCAGTTCGGTCGGCTTGTGTTAAACCAGTCCAAGTTCCGCTTAGAAGTCCAGATGCCAAAGGAAGAATTGAGAAGATTGGGTTAATACCTGTGCTTTGAACCAAGAAATAGGTAGGAATTGTCAAAATTGCTCCACCAACTACACCACGAGAAAAACTACGAAGTCTAAACTCTGAATGTTTGTCAGCAAGATAGGCTGAAAGCCCAGCATCACAAACTCGTGTGGTTTCGGCTCGCATCCTACTGTTCATGCTTGATTCCTCCGGCTATGCCTGAGAGGTCTCAAACGTTGATAACAGGTGTAGTTTGGCGTAGGCGAAGTGGGTCAAAGCGTGTGAAAGTAGCCACACCGACGAGCATAGTAATTGCACCGCCAAGTTGTAGGGCGTTCACACCGATGATAGGGATGCTACGGGTGAAAATCTCATAAGTTCCACCCATTGAAGCGAGTCCACCGGCAACCAAAAGGCTTGTTCCAACGATAATTGTCTTGTAATCCATATTTTTCATCTCCGTAGTTTTGTTTATAGGTTGAATCGACCCTTTGCTAATGCGCCTGAAGCACCAAAGGTTCGACCGTTACTGTTTCCAAATCCACCAACTCTGCTGGTGCTGTTAAGTAGTCCACCCATGTCAGCGTTTCGGACTGGTGGGGCTACATATTGGGCTTCCATGCGAACTGGCTTTACAGGACCAATTTGCTTGGAAACATTTGGAATGCGTGGTTGGGTGCTACGAGGAATGATTGGCAATTCTCGAAGTGCCATGCGTTGTTGTGTAACTGGCACATTGATAGTTGGCGCACGCATCATAGCACGAGGGTTAGTAGGTCGAACTGTGTTCATCTCGGCTTCAAAGCGAGGGTCTCCACCGAGGTTAGCCTGTGGTTGGTGAGCGTTGATACGACCCATAATTTGTTCAGACTTCATACGAGTCATGTTAGACACGTTAGGTGCAGCAGGTGGAGCATAAAGTTCCATTGTGTGAGTAGGCTTCAAGTATTGGGCTTGAGGAGTCAAACCTTGTCCTGTTAGGGAATAGTTCTGAAGGTTGAAATCAGCAGCCATACTTCCGACAGGAATATCCAATCGAGGAGTATTTACCTTAGTAGGTGCTGGGCGTGGTGAGTTAGGAACAATACCTTGACCGTATCCTGCACCGAAAATTGTTTCAGATTCGGACAAAGCACGAGTTTGTGGAACATTGATAGAAGGAACTTTCGAGACAGTTGGCATAGGGCGTGGAGCCTGAGATGTCAAACCTTGTCCGAGTTCAATCTTGGCGTTGTATCCAGAAAGTGTATCGTTAATCAAAGATACCTCTGGAAGTTTCTGAAGGTTTGGCGAGTAAGGCAAGTCTGGTAGGACTGTGCTGGTTCCGATTGTTCGTGCCATAATATCACCTTATTCATTCAACTACTTAAAGATTTGCTCATTGACTGGAAAGAACATAGACCATGCCAAAGAGTCCCAATGCCACAGCAGTAGCACCGATTCCGAACTTGACACCTGTGGACATTCCTTCTGAGTAGTATTCAGATTCCATGCGGTCTTGTTCGCCTTGGTCCTGTCCGAAGTTTTCTCCGTCAGCATCTCCGCCAGCATCGTTTTGTCCAGCGTCAGCACCTTCGGGGTCGTTGCCAGCACCGACGAATTGTTCATCTGTGGCTTCCTTTTGAGGTGCAACCATAGCAGTAACTGGAGTTGTCATGTGGCTCATGTTGGTCGTATCATAGGAACGTGTGGCTCCATAGTTTCCTTCCCACGGGTAAGAACCAACGGTGGTGTTCGGGTCTTCAATCAATGGTTCGCTAAATCCTGATTCTTGCATCATAGGTCTTACCTATCTTTGATGTGAGTTGTTCTGATACTTAAAGACTTCGGTGAATCAAACTATCGCAACCAGAGATACACCAATTAAGAATACCAAGTGTTTGCGGAGCCAAATCTCCTGTGGGGATAGCATACGGCTCTAAAAATCGAAGTGGGATGTAGTATTGGTTGTCATGTCCTTGCGGATAAGAATTGAAATGGTCGTGAACCACGGCATTACAACGGTGAGAAAAATTGTAAGTGGGTTCTGACTGAGGTTGAACAACGTATCCGACTCCGTATTTTGATTTGATAACTTTGCCATGATTTTCATTAAAGTGTGGAGTGTTGAAAACCAATGGGCCAAGGTCATTGAAAGAATTGACTAATCCTGTGGGTTTAACAAAAGCACCACGAGGTTGCATCAAGGCTACAAATTGAAATCGGTTCAACAATCGAAATTGAACTCCTGTAAGTGGGCAATCGCCGGCAAGTTCTGGCACAGTTTTGTTGTGGAGTTCATCAATGACAACCCATTTTTGGAACTTATGTGTGCCGTGTGCCAGTTTTGCGGTGCTGAAAATCTGGTCATTGGTTAAATGACACAGTTCTCCATTGGGGGCTATGGCTCGCCAATCATGGGTTCGACGATGTGAGGGTCCAATGATAAACCAAATAGGAACTTGAAGGTCTGTGATGTGTTGCAGGGCGGTTTCACCCCAACGATGTAGAAAAATAGAAGGTGGTGTAGAAAAATGTTCCAAAGCCACAGGTGAACCAGATTTACGCAAAGCAATAACAAGGTCTTCGGAACGGATGATTCCTTGACCCATCTGATACATAGGTTGTGTAAGGCCAATCACTTACTTAAACAATGTGTTTTATCGAATACGCAAACCACGCATCACAACTAACAAAAGTGCGGAAGTCAAAGCCGTGCCACCGATAGCAGCCACAGGCACCCAACGATGTGAAGACCCTGATGGTGGGGAATAAGTTTCCCAATCTTCCAGAGAAGTTTCAAGAGATTCGGAATCGTAAGGGTCGTATTCAAACTGAGGAAGTGAAGGTTGCCAATCATCATAATTTTTCATTTCAGAAGAAAAGTCCGAAACTTGTGGTGAGGTGTCCAAAGGATTAACTTGGATTTCTGGAATAACTGGATTCGGAGGACTCTGAGGATTCAAAGGAGAACTATGACGAGCGAAACTTTCGGCATCAGAAATGCTACCGATAGCATCAGCAGGAATTGGAGTTTCACCATCGAACAAATCTCCAGAACTTTCGGGTGTGGCATTGTCACCAATTAAACTTTGAACATCAATGTTGTTTCCTGTGTGTTCTGTTTGTCGGTCTCCACGGATTTTATCAATCACAATGTAGCCTCGGTCTCGGAAAAACTCTGGTGCGTAAGCGACACATTCACCTTTGCGAGCCGACGAAATACCGTTCAAGATTTTCTTGATGAGTCGTTTATCAGTTCCAAAAGACAGTTGCTCATCGAGAGTTTTCAAATCTCGGTTGTTAATGACGTTGTGAACCAGATAAACTGAAGCCTGTGATAAGGCTTCTTTGTTCACACCTGCGGGTCGCTGGGAAACCAGCGTAGCACCGTAGCCTAATGCACGACCCAGTTTGCACAATCGAACAATTGGGTCAAACGAAATAGGTCGGCCAACTTGAGGGATAAAATCTTGACACTCTTCAAAAATTGTGTGCAATCCTTTACCGATGCGAGCCTCAATAAGTGCTTCGCAGTAATCTCCGATAAGTTCTTGTTGCTTGGTAAGGCTAAGACCACCCATTTTGATAACCAAAGACTTGTCCGTGGTTTTTAATCTTTGAACGAGACTTTTCATATCAATACTTTGACCTTCTTCGGGTTTGATGGATTCTACACGGGGCATTTGGTCTAAGCCACCGTGAGCATCAAGAGCATCGAAACAAACGAACTGAAGTCCAAGTCGGTGAAACTCTTCCATCATTACACCAGCAGTAAATGACTTTCCTGAGCCACGCTTGCCGGTGATAAACAAAACATTTGAAATTAAACTGTCTTCTCCGTATGCTGGAAATCTCAATTTACGCCCCAAACAAATCTCGGTGGGTGTTGGAAACGCTTCAGCCTGACGTGCAGGTGATGAGGCAACAGGAGCATCCATGTCAAACACTTCGTTGCACGACTACTTAAAACCTTGCTCAATCGTCTGGGTCCTCGTGTCCAATGTCTTCAAAGTATTCGACGACATCTTCAAACTCTTGTGAAATACCTGCAAAAATCTTACCAATCTCTGTAAATAGCCAACCCATTTGGTCCCACAAATCTTCAATGAGTTCACCTGTTTCTGGGTCAATCATACGAGGGTCTGGGAACTTCCAAACGAACTTCTTAGCAATTTCACGAGGATAACCGTAAAGGTCCATTAAACTGTTTTCAACTCTTTTACAGTATTTATCCATTGTGGCTTGTTCACCTGCATCACGAAGAATGATGTAGAAAACTTTGTTGAGTGCGTTTTGACTTCGGAACCAATTATCGAAACTTTTGCCTCCAGATACTGAACTGCTTTCTGTTAAGGGTCCATCGAGATTGTCACCGTCAGTAATGAAAACAGTAATACTTCCACCAATGTCGTGTTTTTTGGTATTTTCAATCATAATTTCAAAAGCATTGGCTTCGTTGTTGTCTCCATCAGGAACGATGGCATCCAAAGCATTGACGATGTTGTTAGTGGGTGTGTCCCATGCACTTATTTTTCCACCCATTTCAATAGGATTCCAAAGTTGTTTGACTCCATCGCCAGTTAAGAAATCTACTGCTTCGTCATAATCAAAACTGGGTTCACCTGCGGGCAACGGCCAAACAATTTTACCTGTGCCGTTGTAAGAATAAACCACGAAACTATCCAGATTCAATTTGGCTTGTGAAATAAGATTGGCAGTTGCTAAACGACAAACCAATCCTCGATGAAGGCTGTTGCCTTCGTAAGTAGTAGCAGTTCGGCGCATAGAACCTGACTGGTCAATCATAATGTTGTAGTGCGTGTTGAAACCTTTAGTGCCGACTTGTGTTTCAATGTCTTTACGACGTAGAGGAAGTCCAATAAAGGCAGGGTTAGGTGCAAATCGGTCAGCCAATGTTTGACTCATTCCCATTTCAGGAGACCATTGAGTGGTTGCCACAGGTTCTAAAGGATTGATTTTAGCAGGAGGCATCCGAAGATATTTGGCTTTAATTTTGTCGAATAAATCACGTAGTAAAGGTTTCAAAGGAACTGGTGAAGAATCAACTATCGGAATGCTTCGGCTTTGTGCAAATGTAAATGGGTTATCAGCCCATCCGTCGCTTTGATAATCACTCATCTGTTTCCACCACCAATTTCTTATTTTCTAACATTTCTTTGGCTGTTAGGCCGTTGCCACGACCCATCGCCCGAATGTTTGGGTCTTCAATGCCCAGATTTGAGATACTATCACTTTCTCGTTTTTGAGCCGCTTCTAAGGCTTCTTGAGGGAAAGTTTTTGGTTTCGTGACGTTGCCTTCTTCATCAACCCAACCTCGACGACGGTAATACTCGGTTACTGCATCACCGGGTTCATAAGTTCCTTCGGCCATCATGTCATCTCCAATACTCCACATTTCTTTACAAGTTTGACACTCATAGAAAATGTGAACTTCGCTGGTTTCTACATCCACAGTTGGAGGTGGTAATTCTCGGAATCTGTGGTATCGAGGATTCAAACTGGGTTCTCCTACATCATTTTTAGGCATGAAGGTGTTGAGATAAGTGTTGGTTCGGTATCGGTCTTGTGCCATGTGAGTATCAGAGTTCCAGAGATAATCGCCATTGGAAGTAACGTAAGATGGGTCGCCCGGTATTCCATCAGGTCGCACATCCCATTCAGGAGTTTGTGTCCAACGAGGATAACTTCGTAGAATATCTGATGGCTGACCTGTGTTTCGGTCTCGATAACTAAAGTTTTCAGAACTCATGTCAATAATACGACGACCATCTCTTGATTTGAAACAATCACGACTACGGCCTTCGCAGACTACATATGTGTAACCCGGTGCTGACTCACCTAATGGGGAGTCATCTTCTGGAGCCAACATAATGTTTTCTTTTCTAACTTCAAATCTCCAGATTCGACCGGGCAAATCCCCGACTTCATCGCTGGCACGGTATTTGAGTAATTGGGGCGTGGTAATCGTAACGAAATCATCATCTTCTGTTATAGAATTGGGAAGATATTGGATTCGAGAATTGACTCTAACTGAAAGCGGGATTTCTCCTTTATCTTGGAGACTCTCAAACTGCTCTTTCAAATTGTCTCCGTCTCGATTTACGCCTTTAAGATTTACCAATTTGCTTTCAAGAAGTGTGTCTCCGTCGGTAATGTCAATTTCGCTGGCTTGTTCTGCCAATTCTTTACGACGAAGTTCTGCTGTGGCCTCAGATTCGTATTCTTTGTCGTTGGGACACAACATAACTGACATACCTGCATCGGGACCACTTTCGGGTCCAGATGGAATCTCAATACCAGACCAAAGCCCTAACTGTTCTTGACGAATGGATTTATCTGGAGCAATACGAGAGTTGAGCAAAATTGTGTAAATTGGTTCGTCTTCGTTATCGTTAAGTGTTCCCTCTAATGGTTGTGGACTACCAATCGAATAAAGTGAAGGATTTTCCATCATAGAATTGTCTGAAGCGGGTCGTCTCCAGAAAGGTTGCCACCTACTACAATTCTGACAACGAAGTGTATAACCCTCGTGAGGTGAGTAAAAGAAATTGTCTTCTTCTTTGTAGCCGTTGTCAAGACAGTAAGTGCAGACTTCTTTAGGAACTTGCACAAACATACGAAGCAAACTACTGATGGGATAACGCATAGGAGTTGAATTAGCCCAACGGGTTAGTTGTTCTGTTCCATACGCTTCAACTTCTCCGATTAGAATATGCTCGTCATAAGATAAGGCTTTACCACTATCAAATCCCGCACTTCCGTAAGAATATCCTTTACTGGAAGCAAGTGTCAAAGCATCTTTAGGAGTTCCACTTGGCAAAAACCAATCTTTTGGTGGTTTGTCTTTGATAGAAACACGAGGAACAAGATTCAAATTGTGAATGGGACATCTACCCATGTTATTGACCAATCCTCCACGTTGTTCTTCGTTGTTGGGGTTATAGGTTCCTTGACAACCACTACTCAACGGTTGCCCATCACTTCCAGTATCTGAGTAGTGTCGGGTAGTTGAATTATAGCCTGATGGAGCCAAGATTGGTGAATCGAAAGATTCATTGTTAGGTGGAGTGTATCGTTCAAAATCACAATCGGGGTCTGGACATTTGTAACCGTAAGGTCTTCGTTGTTTGTCGAAAGTTTCATAACCGATTTCTAATTGTGGAATGTATTCAAATGCTGACAAGGCATCACTCAGAACTTGTCCTTGTGGTATGGGTCCATCGTATGCAAGTCTCCACATAAATGGCTGACCACCCCACTTTTTGACCAACTTGCCACTTTTGTATTCAAACACACCTGCCATGTCTGTTGAAGAACGACCCAACATAACCCATTCTGAGGCTTGATATTCATTCACGATGGAGTGGTGTGAAAACTCATGCCCGCAACCAACCTGAACTAAGTTAGAACTTGAACAAGTGTGATAACGGCAAGTGGAATAGTGTCCTGTGACTGTGGTATTACAGTCTAAACAAGTGGTGGCGTGATTACATCGAACTCTGGAAACAACATGGTATCCAAAGACTTCTAAGCCTCCGCCCACACTATACTTGCTTTTTCTGGGTCTAACTGTGGAAGTCCACTCATCGTTCTCGTTGCGGAAACCAAAATCTACAAACTCCCAGAAAGGCATAAAGTCACGACGGTTGCATGAAGGGCAAACAAGGATTCCACTATCATAGGATTCACCTGCGCTTTTGTGGCGATAACCTGTAATAAATTGCTTTACCATGCCAAGAGTTTGATGAAAGTTGGCTCCTTCATCGCCTCTCATGTGTCCTACAATAGCACCTACTGATGAAACATCCATGTTGATGCCGTCATTCTTGAACATATTGTGGAAAATTGCACGGGTGTATTCACGACCCTCTTCTGAAATGTAAGTATTGTTTTCGTAAGGCATAATCGTTCACCACTTAATTTCCTGTATGTTGTAAGTGCATATCCCATGCAGTATCGTAAAGCCATGCTTCTCCAGCGGCCACACCTGTCTTGCCACCATAACCTGTGGGGCTGGTAGCATAAAGACCGGCAATTAAATTGTTGAGCAATTGAGCATACAACTTACTTCGCTCGGCTTGATTCATAGTGCGTGGGTCGTATTCCATAATGTCTTTCATGTAAGGCTTGTAACCGAAACCTAACTCAAATTGACTGGGCGCAGGTTCACCACAATGAGGGCAAAGGCTGATACAATAATGGGCTGGAATCCAACGAGGTGTGCCGTTGTAATCAATTTGCCAAAACTCAATAGGTCGAAGTTCTTTGGTATCAATAATTTTGTCATAAGTTCGAGAGGACAAAACTGTGTAAGTTCCAGCGACGATTTGACCTTCGCTATTGGTTGCGCCTCCAGTTAGAGGACAAGTTCCGGGCGTTGGGTTATATCCCAACCATTTATCTGCGTTAGAAGAGTATTCGATATTAACGGTGGCTTTGACTTGAATCTGTTTCCAATTTTCGGGGAAATCTTGAGTTGTGGTGGACAATCCCATGCCGGGACCCATATCTGTGCCAACAGGCATTTTATGTGCCACAGCCCATGCTGCGGAAGGATAATACTGAGGTCCTCGACCATGACCTTGCCATCTTTCAAAAGTAGGAGTTTCGTCGGAAGGTGTAAAACCATCCTCAGTTGCTGGGTTCGTGTAGCGACCCTCATTGAAACGGTTATCTACTAACTGACCTCTTTCTAAAAGACTACGGTGTGCGTTTTGTCCTGCAAAACCACCGCTTCCATCATAACAAGTTCGGAAACCTCCTGCATAAGCAGACCACATAGCCGAGTTCATGTTTTGTGAATCTTTCTCTTTAGATGAACTTTCAACCAATTGCACACCATTAGCAGCCGTGTAATTGACGATAACATCTGAAAAGACATTAGCCCAACGTCCTCGACGACTTCTTTCTAAGGGCAAACCTTTGATTTCCTCTTCCCAACCATAACTGACGTGTGGGTGAATGTTTAGGTGTCCAATTTCGTGTTGGATAACGAACAACAAATCTTCAGAAACACGTTCTTCGGTGTAGCCATGATAATTTTCAGGAAGGGCGTGAGCCAAATAATCTCCAGACAGAGAAATGTATTCCATATTGGTGTAGGCTTCGTGCTGTGCTGTGGGGACAACTACTAACTTGTTATCAATACCATTAGCCTTTCTAAGTTCGCTTAGGATTTTTTTGAATCCGTCAGTAACATTCCCTTCGGCTGGTCTCTCATACCAACCTTTCGGTTTGGTCATCTCATCGTCAGCCATAATTGTGATTAGGGGTTTCCGATACTTAAAACTTCTTAAGGAACTCGAATGCTAACCGTAGTTGCCTCATTGAACACCAATTGGTAATGCAACGAATCAATCAATGAAATGTTTCCAGAGTCTTTGACTCCATCTCCGACAGTTCCTGTGTAACTGGAAGGTGAATAAACCGAGGGTTCAGTAATTGGCACGAAGTTTTTGCCAGAAATTAAGTTGGAAGTTACACCCATCGTCAAGTTGAGGGTCGCAAATCCGCCAGACATTTCGCTCATAAAGAATCGAACCCAAAGTCGAAGGTTGTCATCGCCGTCATAATCGGTTTGTCCTGTGGGTGAGCCAGCAGCATGGTTAAGTGGGAAACAAGCCATGATTCCATCTTGTCCGAGGTTTCCTGAAAGGTCTTCAAAAGTTTCGTTTCCTCCAGTTCTGGCTTCGTCGAACTTGGTAGCATCACGGTTGGTATAACCGTTAGCCCATCCAACTACTCCTTTCATAAAATCATTGAAATCTATGTTTGAAATACTGTCTTCGTTGCCTTCAACATTGTCGATTTTAACTCCGCCTCCTCCGATGGAAGTTGCGAAGGCAGTTTGTAGTTTCGTTAGTTGGTCCACGAAGTTATCTCGTGACAAAGAACCTGCTCCACCCTTGCCTCTCTTAGAAGTAATTTCACGGATTGGCAAACGGGCTGAAACCATCAAGGCTTGGTCAGCAAAAGAGGAGGCGTAAGACATACCCTTCATTTGATTTTCGCTGAATCTGTCACCTGCGACTTGTCCACCAGTTCCAGTATTGCCCGGTGCTTGAAGCATACGACCCCATGCACCGATAGAATCTTGATAAGTGCGCCATTGGAAACTGTCGGTGGCGTTGTCGAAACCTCTGCCAACTAAGCCACTCCAAGTGTCTTTTTGTTTTCCAATCGCAATTCGGTTAGCAATTCCTTTATCTTTCACTCTAACGGGTCCACCACAAATTGGAGCCATGTTAGAATCTAACAAGGAAAGTAGTGTATCTCGGTCATCGGAAAACAAGTTCGGTTCTGAACAAATGTCGCCACGAAGTTGATAGTAATCAAACAGAACTTGTGCTGAAGTATCTTTTTCAGGATTCGGGTCGTAAGAAACACGACTCAAATAGTTGTTGTAATTTTCGGTGTAATCGCTGGCAGAACCATAAGTTCGGGTAGGCTTTGTAGCGGAATCAGGAGTGTTAAGAGCCGCACGTTCATTTTCAATAACCATTGTAGCAATATGCCAATGAACAGGTGTAAAGTTGGCTCCGGCTGCTCCTTTCATCATAGCGGAACGAAGTGGAACTAAAACAGTTTTCTCATAAGTCCAAAGGTTTGGGGCTGAACGAAGAACATCCATACAGCGTCGGTAGAACAAATCCCAAACATCGAGTAGTGGGTATCCGCCAGAAGAAACACCAATCTCGGTGTTTTGTAGCAAGTAACCATTGACAATGGCTTCACGAATCCATTCTTGTTCGTTGTTGTAATTGAGTTCATCTCCCTTCATACCAGAGATTTCACCTTTGCTACTTTTAGCACGTCCCAATCGGTGAGCCGTCACATAAGGCAAAGCATCGAGAATCTCGCTGCGGGTAACATACGACTTTCCTCGCAAGAATGCCAAAGCCGCCGAAAGTTTCTGAAGTGAGTTGGTGAAACGGAAACCAAGAACACGCCCAATATCGCTGGGTGCGTGATTTTCGTAAGTTTTACCCTTTTCTCGGTCTGGTCGGATTTTGCTACCTCCTTCTTCATTGGTGTTGGTAGTAATGGAGAAATCCATCAAAGGTGAGGCATAAAGATAATCGGAAGATTTAGGTTGTAGGTCTGTGCCACCTGCTGCAAACAGACCGGTGTTCAAAGGTTGGAATCTTTGGGTGAACAACACAGAAATGTAAGACATTTCTCGAAGTGCGTCGTAAGTTGAACTGCCAACAGTTTGACCGGGTGGGGCGTAACCAATGTCTTTGCCTACAAAGTTCCAAACTGAAGCCAATTCGTTGAAACGTAGAGGTTCAATTTGTCCTTGAATGGCTTTAACAACCAATCGCTCTTGTGGGGGTCCACCGCCACCGAGAACTTTGCCTGAAAGTTGTTCATATCTGGCACCGAGAGAAATTGACTTAAACAGCAATTCCATGTCAATACGGTCAATGAAAGCAAGGTCGTTTCCTTTTTGGTGAGGGTTGGTATCCATCCAAGCAACGAAAGATGGTGAATCGAAACTGCGGCCACGGTATTCTACCTTTCGCTCGGCAATTAGACCCAGAACAGCGTCTTCGACACCAGCCTGTGAACGGTTGGCTTCGTTGAAGAACTTAACAGGTTGGGTAACGATAGGTCGTGGAACTGGCTCGAACTCGTAAGTTGATTCTTCCACACCACGCAATTCATTTTGTTTGGTGGCTTGACGGATTTCAATACCGTAAAGAACTTCGTCAGCACGCTTTTCGTAGTCAATCTTAGCCACACCGATTTCACGAAGCATTTCTTCAAGAATACTCTTGGTGTCGTTGTATTTTCCACCAGACCCTTGAGCATTTGACATCCAATCAGCACGCAAGTCATAGAAATGTTCCATCAAAAAAGCACGGAAGTTGTAGCCTTCGTTACGACCTGCATCTGTGTAGAGACCATGACCTGCAACAAGGTAATCTTTGAGATTGTCACGAGCGTATCCACCTGAACCGGGTCGGTCTTCAACAATGTTTCGGTAATTTTGAGTGGGTTCAGGAGTGTCAGCGTTGTAAGCAGGGAATTGCAGACCCATTGTGTAAGTGAGTTTAACATCTCCAGTAGAATCTGTAACTGTGTATTCACGAGTATTCTTGAAAACAAACTCTCCCTTTTCATTCAGGATTTGAATAGGTGCCACAGCCATTTCTACTTCATTGTCTGGCAAAAGTTTCAGAATATCTGAGGTAGTCAAATCTTCGTTATCTGGGTCTGGATGATTGAAACCTTGAATGGGAACTTTAGCAACGTAGCAGTTGGTAAGTAAGTAGTAGTAATCTTCAATAGACATAGGATTCTTGTTGAAGGAATCACCTTTGCTGTTCTTGGCATTAGCGTGCAAGAAAGAAGTGTCATAAAGATAAGAACCTGAAACTTGGGAATCTTCAGTCCAGCGAGTAAATCGCCACTTGTTCCAGTTGTCACGAACTGCAAAGTAAGCATCGTTAGAGTAATCAATAGCATAGTTTTGACCAGCAGGGAACTCTTTGGGAACATACGGTTGGTTGAAACGAGCCTCGTCGTTGTAGGTTTTACCTTCAGAAACAACAAATCGCTTTTTTCCAGAGTGTCCGTAAGAGTTGCACAACAAAACTGCTGCGCTTTCGATAACAGTAGTTTTACCTGTGCCGGGAATACCAGACAATCGGCAAGTAGAATCTTTCATCAACCATGCGGCTGTGAACATTTCAAGGTGTTCGTAAGTATCGAAACCGAAAACTTCACCGAGATTGGTCATACTGGTTTGAATCTTCTTGAGTTGTCGCTCATGCGCTTTCTTGTTTTGAGTAAGTTTGGTAAGTTTCAACTTGGCTTCAAAGATTTTTCCTAAAGCAGCACCCAATGTGGCTGGCAATCCTTTACTCATTACTGTGTCATCATAAACTGCCGAAACTTCGTAACCACCGTAAGAAGATTCTTCCAAATCTAAATCAAGGTCAATTACATCTCCTTCATCGTCAAGAACTACAAAGTTTAAGGGTCCACGATTGACACCTGAGAAAACTTCTACGCTACCGAGAGTTTCATCAATTTCTTCAAGAGTTACCATGTCTGCCAAACTGCGACCACTACTGGAAGCCACTTCCTTAAGAACTGCCATGCCTTCTTTACCAATAAGTTCTTCCAATTGTTCTTCGAGAGTCGTCATGTTTAGTCACCTCTAATTTTAAGTGCGTAGGTTGTTGAACCAATGCCTACAATGATAACGTAATCATTGTCTTGTTGAACCATAATTGTTTTGGTATCAACTTGACCTGTCAATTCATCAATGGCATTGTATTTAGCCGAAAGTCTGGAAGAACGACGTGAGTTGGTCAAATACTTTTGCACATCTGCAACATCGAGTTTGCCTGTGATAACCATCATGGCAGGGCGACTATCAATAACATTGACTGTGCCGCTAATTTCTTTTGATTGATTGTCCAAAGCCTTGAATCGTTCATCAAGGTCTGGAATGAGAATGGTCTCGCCTGTATCAGTTGTTAGTTTAACTTGGCTGTAAGTAATCACATCGTAAGTTTTGCTACCAATTTTAAGTGTGTTGCCTGTGATAGCATTCTTGGAAGCAACTTCAATGGACGTGATGCCTTCGCCAGTATTTCGCTTGGCTGGGTCTAAAACTTTACCATCTTCATTGATAGGTCTCAAGTTTCGGATGTCGAAGGGGAACATAAACTCTTGATTGTTAATATCGCTGTTATCATTGATGTTGAAACCGGGGAACAAGTTGGAAGCATCTTTGGAAGTTTCATAGTTAAGTGTGAAAAATGCACCTTGAGTGTTAAGGTCAAGTTTGGTATCAAAGTCTAAAGCAAGTGGTTGTAGCACATCGTCGCTCAAAGTTGATTTGTCAAACTCGATTTCGGTAATTTTGGGTTCAAAAGTGACCTTACGGAAACCTTCATTGAGGTAAGCCGAACTTAAAGCACGCAAGGCTTGTTGGTCAGCAGTATTGCCAGCACCTTCGTCGGTGTAATTCTCTGGTCTGAAACGGTTTTCTAAGCCTCCAAGACCCATGTAAGGGAAACCATAAACACCTTGAGATAATCCCAGAGTTTCGGTAAAGGAACTTTTATTGACTCGAATATCAGTAATGGCTCCACCTTTGCTGGGTTCTTCCAACACAATTTCTAACATAGAGTAAGTAGCGAAGTCTCCACCGACGGTAGCCGGAACCATACCGAAACCTTCAATCTCAATATACATTTGACCCTTTTCAAAGAAGAATGAAACTGCGGGTGTGTTGATTGCATCGTATTCTTCGCCAGTATCATCCATTACTTCCGAAACATTGGAAGCATTGTCGAAGTATTTCACCATGTCTGCTGAACTGATTTCTCCATTAGTGACTAACATACTCAAGAAGTCCAGTTCCCATGCACCGTCTCTGCTTTGCGGGACACGAACTCGCAAGGCTGAATCTCCAATATCAATGAAACCTCGTGAGGCTGTCCAAGCCTTAGAACTAACTTCACGTTCTGATTCTTCTATTACCTCTGTTTCCAAACCATCTTTCCACCAAACTGATAAATCTTTAGTATCCACATATTTTTCAAACTCTGAAGGTGGTGCAGGAACTGGTTCTTCAGGAAGTTCTTCCTCTTCTACGGGTGTTGCTGGAGTCGCTGGAGCCGATGGTGACGATGGTGATGGTGTTTTAGGAGCAATACCAGAAGGACTAACTGTGGGAATAGTTTTTCCATAGCCTCCAAGCGCACTCCCTAATTCATAATCTGTTTTAACAACTGTTGGCATAGTGGAGGAGCCAGAAGCATTATCCTGCACAGATTTTGTCCAGTTAGAATCTACTGAACCCGTTTCTGCAATAGCATTGATGTTGATAGCACCCCAGCCATCACGATTAAACTTCGGATATTTTTGAGAACGACCTGCTCCACCCTTTTTAGCAGGAACTGGAACACCTAATCGAAGAACTGCATTAGAGTAAAGAGTATCTACTTCATCACGAGTCAATCCGAAAGTTTCTGCAACTAAAGCCAAGAAGGGCGGTTCGTCTCCATACCAACGGCTACCAACCAATTCAGAGTAAGTGCTACCAGCAATACCTGTGCCTCTGGGACTGTATTTCTTATCATTGTCACACAGCAGATAATCTCTGGCTTTGCTCGTTAGGGTGTGTCCTTGACCTTCCAAAAATGCAATTACATCTGCACCGAGACCTACACCTGCCGATTCAGCCAAATTGGTATATTTAAAACCATTAGCCCAAAGATACACCAGTATTTTCTGAGCCTTTGTATCATCAACACGAGCCATGTATATTCCTCACTCCGTTCTACTACTTAAAGATTCCGACCCTCTTCTCTGATATACATGATAATATCGGCACGGAAAAATTGATACAAACGACGAAACCAGTTTTCATGCAACCTCAAGAAATCTGAAAGGTGGCGAATCTCTCGATAACGTGTTCCATAAGGCTCTAAAGCATCCAAAAAATCAGCAAATCCTGAGTTAGCCCAAACTGACAATCCTTTATCAGAAAGACTCATAATGAACTCTCGATTGGCAATCAAACGATTAAACAAGTCATTGGTCTCTTCAGAAAAATCGGCTTCGTCTGGTGTGTAAAATGGATGTGAACGAATAAATCTGTCCATCAATTCAAGATAACTTTGTAAATGAACTCCTCTAATCCATGTGAGCCAACCCTCCATGTGGTTAGCACAGTAATGAGTCCAAATCGGATTGAGAGGCATGGTTATCTCACTCGAAATCAACTAAAAATGTGGAAGATTCAGGTCGGTCAGGATTTTCTGGAATCGTAACATGGGGTGTGTCGTGAACTTCCGAAAGTTCTTCTTGAGTAATGGTTTGTGATTCAGGTTCTTTAGAACCAACAGGTTGAACCTTGAGGTCTTCTTCGGAGACACCTGCTTTAGCAGCCAATGAACCTAATGATTCTAAGCCACCACCCTTAAGTGAGTCTGGGATTTGAAGACCATCAACAGCCAATGGATTATACTGTTCTGCTGATTCGGGAGTGGGTAAATCTTCAAAGGAAATCTTAGAATTGCGTCGGTGATTTTCGGCTTCAGCAGCCATCTGTGCTTGGATTTTATCAACACCACTTTGGAATGTCGGGATTCCACCTTCGGCGGTGTAATCTACACCATCGGAGGCTTTCTTATTGATTTTGTTTTGAGAATCTCTGGACATAACTTCATCCACAGACAAACCTGCTTCACGAGCCAATTGTTCTAATCCATTGATTCCAAATTGAGTTTCAACTCTGTTATTGACACTTGAAGTTTCATAGTGTGACCTTTGTTTGGAAGGATTTGGTGCGCCCAGAACATCATACCAATCCACGGGTCCATCTGTGAAAGGGTCTTTAGGAAGTTCAACAGGTTCAGCGGCCGGGGCGGGAGCAGTATCTACTGATTCACCGATATTAACGAAACCAGAGCCGGCTGGCGAAGGGCTGTCATCGTCAGATTGAAACAACGTCATATCTGCGGAATCGTTTTGAGCAGCACGAATGCGGTCCAAAAACTCTTTGTCTGAATCATCAAGTGTTTGCTTGCGACCTCCGAAGAAATCGGAAGCATTTCTGACTACGGGGGCAATATCATTCCAGAACTCAGCCATACTCAGCAATCGAGATGCCGTAGGTGAGGTATCCACCGCATCGGCTACACCATACTTTTCTAAAAAGTTCACTAAAGGAACTAAAACTCGCTCTCCCATTTCTGGGTCAAGATTGAACTTTCGAGTCAATTCTGCCATATCGGAAGCACCAAACATACCTGCTACGGAAGCCGAACTGGAAGATTTCTTCTTAGAGTCAGAACTCTTGTCGGATGACTCGTCTGATGAAGCCTTAGTTTCTGTCTTGCTGTTGCGAAGCAAGTCATCAAAATCACTCATAAACTCTGTATAGAGTCACAACTACTTAAAACTTATCTTTTGAATAGCGTTTCGGCTTGTTCTCGAAGGTTAGCGAGCCATGCTTGATTGTAAGTGTCAGAACTGCCGTGGTCTCTTTGAAACTCCGCTTGTTCGGCAAGTGTGTCAAGGCTGGTTGCCAGTAAATCGTGAAGGAATTGACTATCATCACCCGTAGCCGGAACTTTTCGGATAAACTCGGACAAATGTTGAGTCATACGTCGCATTTCGCTTTCACGGGCTGCCGTTTTGAGAGACAAAACTTGAATGATAAACGGAGATTCTAAGGTATTGAGAATCTTGTCTTGTAGTGAAAGTTCATTTTCGGTGTCCAAAGATGACACGATAGAATCGAAACTTTCGTATAATGATTCAATTTGTTCTGGGCTGGCAGAGATTCCCATTGATTCGGTGAACTCTCGGAATTGTTGTTTAATGGTTTGCGCTCGTTGCAGTTCTAAAAACTGTTGATATGTTGAAAGAGATTCTCTCATGGCGGAAAGATTTTCAAACAGTTCTTTGGGATTCAAGATATTCACGCTCACAGATTTCATCAATTAAATTGTGGTCCGTTACGCTTGTTGAAATCTCCCAATAAGAAGTTATTCAGATTACTCATGGCATCAAAACGATTAGCGGCTTGTGATTCAGCCTCTTTTTTAGCATCTTTTTCTTCGGCTCGCTTCATGTAATCTTCGGCTTCTGAAAGTTTCTTGTCGAAACGGTCAATTGTGGATTTCAAATCATCAATTTGGCTTTTGTAATACCACGATGTTCCCAAAGCACCGATGACTAAACCTGCCATCATGCCCATAGCCGCAGCAGATTTACCACCAACTGCGAAACCTGCGGAAGCCACAGGAGATTTACCACCTACGGTGGCTGTTTCGGCGGCTGAAGTGGCCTTAGAACCATTACGCTTTGACAATTCAGCATGGATTTTACCGAGGTCAGACTGATAAGTGGAAAACTCTTCAGGAGATGGTGTTTTACGACTCATAGAATAAAGCAAGTCCATAAGTTCGGTGTCATTCATGTCTTCCAACTTCATGTTTTTACGAACTGAAATGGATTCAGCAGCGAAAACAGATGTTTCGGTTTCAACCTCTCGATGAGATTCTACGATAACATCCGTAATTTTCTTCCAGCCACGAATGCCGTTGCCACGAACACCCAAAACGTATTTGCCGGGACCCGTTTCATTAGCAAAATCAACTAACTCTGCTACGCTGATGGGTTCTTCAGAGCGCAAGATGTCTTTGCATCCTGAGTTCTTAACACCTTTTTGATAACGGCGAACAAAATAACCCATAGACACACTATGATGTTTCTGATACTTAAAGGTTCTTAAGTTCGGATGCAGTATCCGAATATCCGATTAAGCATTGAGATAAATTAACAAACCGACAGCAGCCACAGATGCCACCGTTCTAATGAGTGCCATGACGTTGGGATAATTCCCAACAAAGGCTTCCATTTTAGACAACATACTCTCACGACCAAACTTGTGCCAGATACTCGTAGCATTGGGCTACGGATTCTTCGGGAACTGATTCTGATTCGGGATTGAAATCTGACATTAAGACATTCAAGGCTGTAAGGGTATCCATCAAACGCTTCCATTTGAGATTGTGAATCTTGGTGTAAAGGTCTCGGCTGTCGGCTCGGTCTTCATAGCCTTTAGAAGTCAAGTATTTGTTAAGTGCTAACAAATCCAATCGCCAACGGATTCCTCCACTACGTTCTCGGCTTTGAGCGTGTCGAAACATAGGTCGGTTGCGAAGAATACCGATAACTTCTCTGGTGGTATAACGGCGAGGTTTAAGTTCCAGCATTTTCTGTGCAATCACGGTGCTGTGTCCATAACCGTCTTTTTCTAACAGATACTCCACGATGTCAAAAACCAATGTTTCCACTAATGGAAGTGGTGTTGAAGTCTTTCGACCCTCTGAAGCATCAGGAGAACTCAAAAAGTTCACTCCTCTTCGGTAGGTTCTGGTAGGTCGAGATTTTCTCGAACCAAGAGACGCTTGCCTTCTTCGTAGGCTTCTTTAGCATCTTCCAAAGACAATCCAGTATTCTTGTGTTCCAAGATAATTTCCTTGCGACGACTTTCGTAAGTCATCAGTTCCAAAATTGCCAAGTTGGTGTTGTCCATTTCAAAGGGTGAGTCTTCGTATTCACCTGCAAACAGATTCTCAATTTCTACGGCAAGTTCCGCAGCCGTCATGGTGGAAATAGTGGTGAACTCTTCAAGGTCTTCGTCAAGTTTGCTACCTGCAACCGAATCCACGATACGGGAAATAAACTGTTCAGCAGTTTCTTTGGTTACTTTCATTCCAACTCTGGGCCAATATCGCATCTCTTGTTCTGCGTTCATAATGCTTGTATGAATGCAAACCTACTTAAAACTTCACTTTTTTCGGAAACTAATAACTGCCGAACCAGACCAAATGGCTTTGGCAATTGCGAGTGAGTCGGTTTCGGATTCGCCGTTGATAAAAAACTGCTTGCCATTGTATTGTTCCAAATCAATGAGGATTTTCATTTCATTTAATGGGACATTCGGAGGAATGTATCTTTCATTCTTCTTCATACGTTTCGCTTCCTATGGGCAAGTCAAGGGTTTCAGCAGACACCCAACTGGCTGAAGTCATACCGTTTTTGGATTTAAACACACGACTGGTTCGGAAACCTTCGGCGGAACGAACTTGGTCTGAAAACAGTCGGCCAGCGCATTCCAGATTCCACGGTTTTTCTGAAAACACTTTTCGCCACATCATTTGTTCAGAAAGTTTCATAGGAACTGGGGACATGACGATACCAAACAAAGTATCGTAAGTTAATTCTCCGATGAGAACATGAAGTCCTGTTCCTGATGAACTGGTTCGGACCCACACACGAGGACCAAACTCGGTGCAAAGCACAGACAGGGCTTTCAAAACTTTGGGATTAGAAAGGTCGGTATCATCCCAATCGAAAGTCAAACCAGAACTCATGGTTTCAATAAAGCCTATCACCGACTTAAATGTTTTTATTCGGCAGTTGATTTCCATGCAGCACAAACCCAATCGGCTCGAACTTCAGGATTGCCTGAGAATAATCCACAAAAGTATTCTCCGTTGAGAAACATAACGTGGGCGCAGTTGCTACAATTCTTTTCAAGATTGCCTTCTTGGTAGGCTTGTGGCAACGCTTCTGGAATGGGTTCTCCATTCGGATAAGTTGTCATTCTCATGTTATCACCTTAAAAGCAATTATCTGGGCGTGACTTGGGGTCGAACTGAATTGAGTTGCTGGCTGGTTGATACGACAACGGAGTGTATTCAGCAGGTGCAGAGACTTCTTCAGCCTCGTTAGTTTGTGTTTCAGTTTCTGAAGTCTTGGCTGTGCCGTCATCGTTAAACTTGTCAGAGTATTTGAAACCTTCAAAGCCAGACTTGATGTAAGAAACACCTTTTTGACTCATGTGTTGTTCATACTTCCAGTCCTTTTCAACATCTCCTTCAAGATGGTTAGCGGCTTCTCCACGAGGTCGGCGTGAATCAAGATATTCATGGGAGGGTCCAACACCTTGAGAAAGTGAAAGTGCGCCGTTGGCTGACTTCCATGTGCTACCGTCGTAGTCGTTAGGAAGTTTTGGAGCAGAACTATCTGTCCAGAAGTAAGAAAGTCCCCAGTTGAAACTTCGGCAGTAGTTATCTACGCACTTGCCTGAGCCACAGTCTGTGTCAGCAGAACAAGGTGTTTCTGGTGACTTAGGGTGTTCAGTAGTGTATCTTTCAGGCCAGTAAGTGAATCCAATACAGTTTTCATCCGAATCACATTGAGCAGCAGCCTCTTCCAATGTCTTGTAAGCGGCTCTGGGTTCGTCGGGTTTCGTGCCTCGATAAAGATTGCTGGACCCCATCGCTGGATAAAGTGAACCTGTTTTCTTAGTGAAGTTATCGAGAGGTTTGGTTTCAGTTGGTGTAACTGCTGGAGTTACTGTGGTTGTGGTTTCAGTTTCTTCTGAACTATCGCCTTTGAAATGCCAATATGCTAATCCACCTGCGACTACTGCACCCAAAATACCAATTACTTGCGCTTGTGCCATACTAAGTATGGTTCGCTACTGATACTTAAAGTTTAGCATCAATAGTTAGGAGAATGGTCCTTACGGTAGGGTCCAGAACCATCTCTGAATACATAGAATTGCTTACGCCACATACTGTCTGGAGATTTCATGTAATGATATATAACCTGAATGTTGAATCCTTGATAACTCATACTTTCGCACCAATCTTCGATGTCTCTGGCCTCTGATTCGTTGATTCCATCGTCATTCCATGAACCACCAGAATAAAAGTCAGGGGACTCTCTGCCACTTCCCAAAAAGTGAAATACAATCGGTTTCATGTATGCTGGGTTTTTACTATCCTTCAGAATCATCAGCAATTTTTTTAGAAGGCGTAAAGAACGCACCTCGTCGTCAAAGTATCGAATAACTTCGTAGTTTTCTATGAAATAATTGAGATTTTTCATAATTTCTGTTTCCTCATTCTTCCAATGTGCAACACCCTTGAAGGTAAGTCCACCCCCTGCGGGTTCTGGCAATTTCCAATAATTTCTTGTGGTTTTGTCTGGGACTTGTTCATAAAAATATCCGTTGCGATAGATGTAGAAATCCTGACTCCACCTTGTAGAAAGGTGTTGGCCTTGCTGTCCATAAGCCAGACCTAACTTGTTGTGAAATACTTTGGAACGAGAGTTGATGTAAATTAAGGCTCCTTCATTTAGAGAACCGTATATATTTCTGTCTTCATCCTTAATGTGAAGGATTTCGTATTCCATGCTGATTATACAGTAGTTCTGATACTTAAAGATGTTCATTCTTCAGAGTCTATATCTTTATTGAAACGATACTTCCAAACAGCCAATTCTGTCAGCAATTTGTTACGCCATAACACCCAGCGAACAAAATAAATGCTAAGTGTGCCTTGTAAGGCCACAACACAAGCCAACAAAACCAACAAAGCCCATTCCCAATCAATCATCCGAATCCGCCTCTGGTTTCCAAGTCAAAACTACGGTGTCTTTTTGCTTGCGACGTGAAATCTTGACATCGGGCAACTCCGAAAGTTCATAAACAAAATTACCAACTGTTGCATCTGAACCGCCATAATAAAACTCTCGATTGTTTCGACTCCACTTCGCAGAAGTGATATACGGTGTGCGAATAACGCCTTTACCTTCAGAAATGTTGAAAGATTCAAAGGTTTCAAAGCGAAGTCCTCGTTCATTCCAAAGAGTCTCTGCAACTTCGGTGAGTCGTGAACCACGAGGTTCAAATGGTAATCGAGTCATGCCAACAATTCGGATAGATGTTTCGGATGAAAGTGTCCGAAACTTTCCAAGATATGGCTGTTGGATTTGCCACTCATTGTGGAGCAAGGCAGCCGCAGGATTATTTACCGCAGTAGCCCAAACATCCTCTCCAAAGTTAGGAATAATTTGATTGATAACAATGTGATTTACAGGAATCTTCATGCTATCCATAAATCGGACAGTTCGAGCGCACTCAGCATAACCCGCTTCGGTGGGAATAGAAACCAAATTGATGCTAACGTATTCAGGATTGCGTAGCAAGGCTTTGAGTCGCTCAATTCGCTTGATGAAATCCTCCATCAGAGCCACAAGTTTGGATGTATCTCCCTTTTTGATAAAGAAACCTTTGAGATTTTCAATCTTGGCTTTCATCCGAAGAATCTTGAGAAGAAATGTATTGAGATAATCTGGGGCTGAAAGGGCTTTGAGAGTGTGTCCTGTGGGAGCAGTATCAAAAACAATTAAGTCATAATCTGTGCCAGCACACAATCGGTTGATTTCTTCTAAAGCAAAGGCTTCATCCATCCCCGGAAACTTAGAAAGTTCGGATAACATTGAGGAATCGAAACCGGGCAAACTTCCGAAAGATTTTTCCATAAGGGTTTCAATCTGACCGAAAAAATCGCCGGCAAGGGCTTCGGCATTCAAGTTTTTAGCCCACAAATTAGAGACTCCAGTAACTGGTGTGGCCTCGAATCCGACTCGGATGCCGAGAGTATCATCGGTGCTGTGGGCTGGGTCGGAAGAAACCAAAAGAGTTCTGAGACCTTGTTGAGCGTGGTGCAAAGCCGTCGCAGCCGACACAGTAGATTTACCAACACCACCTTTTCCTGTGAATAATAACATCTGTGCCATGTAATGACATAGGATGTATCACTTACTTAAAACATCTCTGTTAAGACCAATCGGCTTGAAACTCGGTATCAAAAGCAAAGTTTCCTTCCGAATCTGTGTCAAACTCTTCAGGATAATCTGGAATATCAATCATTAACGGGCATTCTCCAATTGAACCTTTGACGGCTACCAAAATACTGCTGGTATCGAAATCCATAGGAGGCAAATAATCAGAAGGATTGACCAAGACCATTAACAATCGCTTGTCTTCGGAATGTGACATTTCGGCTGGAACGCTAATGTGGCGACCTGTTTCGGGAACATGACCATCCCAGAGAGGTTGTCCGTCTAACAAAATAACGAACTCTAATCCTGACAAATAAACGGCAGCGTTGGGTCCAATAACAAGTGTTTCCAAACAGACGTTTTCCGAAACATTGATGGTGCCGATTGAAACTGTTGAAGGGTTAATCGGTAAATCCACAATGCCGTAGTATTCATCTGACTTTTCAGCCATACCCTACATAAGTGTTTTCTGATACTTAAAGACTGAGGTATCATGCGTCAGAATCACGCTTTTTATCGGATTTTGATTTCTGGATACTGGAATGTTTCTTTGATTTGTTTCCTGAAATCGGGGCTGATTCGGATGGGGCTGGAACAAAGGTTTCGGATGCCTTATCCAAAGCCTCCAAAGAATCGAACCCTGTGGTTTCTTGGAAATCCCCAGCCAGAGTATCTTCTAAACCTTCACGCCATGCGGCTTGTTGGCGACGACGTGTGCGAAGGCGACCTTGACGCTCCTTTAGTTTAAGAGTTTCACGATATTCTTCTTGCTGTGAGCGAACCCAATCCTCAATTTCTTCAGGTGTGATTCCCAATTTGCCTGATTTGAGAATCTTGGCTTTATACCATTCGACGTTTTCAACTGTAACTCGGAGTCCCATACTTTGTAATTCTTTAGCAATCATAGAATCTACACCATCAAACAACAGATAATCAACCCAAACACGGGCTTCACGACCTGTGGTTCCCTGAATGATATACGGTTGGAATCCTGTGACTGAAATTGTATTGTTGCCGAGTGTGGTTTCCACAGTTAGTGATTTAATGGCCGCTTGACCCTTACTTGTGGTATCAACTTCCCCACCAAACAACACCAAACCATCCAAAAATGGAGTCATATTGCGAGAAATGTATAAACTGCTTTTAGCATCGGAATCAATTCCTACAAACTGGTCGGTTTGGTCGAGATATGCAACTTGCGTAGGAGGTTGTCGGTCGAAAGCAGAATTACAAGAAACAAGACTACCTCCTGTGGTATCTGCAAACGTAAAAATCCATTGGTCTCTGTCAGCATCCCATCGGGCAGAAACTGGTCGGCGGGTGGTTGAACTGCCACCATCAATAGCGTTATTGAGAGATTGTCCAACTGAAATTAGGTCAATAGGCTGGGGTGGGTTCGGAGGAAAACCCAGAACAAACTTAGGTGGATTCTGATTGGTAATGCCCATAGTGAGTGTTCCAAAATCATACATGAAAATCACGGGTCCGACACCTGTGGAATATCCCAAAAATCCATAAGCGATGTTAGCAGGAAAACCAACTGGTAATTCATTTTTGTTAGAAGTTCCATATTGATAATAATTCGGAGACTGACTCGGAACTAAGAAATTGAGTGGGTCTGGTTGAAGCCCTCCAAGTGTGGGGTCTCTTTCAAGTAAGACCTCCAATTCACGGTCTGCATAAGATTGATAATCCAGCATATCGGCTGTGGCTCGTTCTGGGTCTGCCAACTGAACCTCATACACATCTAACTGTTTAGCGACGGCTTCATCTTGGCGACTGTAAGTTGCTTGTTGAACTGCTTTACCCAACCATTTTTCTGGAAGTGTGAATCCGGTGGCTGTTTCAAAACCACCACCCTTGACAGCGAAAGGAAATATCGCTTCAGATTTTGTTGGCCGAAAGTTTGGAGCCCCTAAATCAAAAGCACCTAAACAATACTGCCAGTTAGCAACATAGATTTCAGTAGAGGTTGTGGCTCCATGTGTGACGTTATCAATACCAATAGTAACAGAGGTAATGAATGGGTCTGGACTTTCTGAGAAAGTTGGCATAATAACCGTGCCATAAGCACCGTTAAGATTGTAAGCAGGTAATGAACCATCGAGACCCCAATTTTTGTTGCCTAATGCGGTGTAAAGTTGATTTAGTCCTGTGCCAGCAGGTGGTGGTTCAGTATCTGGTTGCCAAAATCCAACGAAAGGCGTTGTGAAACTTACTCCACCTGCCCCATCATCAGCGATGGCCTCTCCAGTTAGATTCATACACATAGTTGTAGCAGTTCCGTCGCCAGTCAAATCTGCAAGAGTCATAGGGAAGGGTCCACCGTTGGTAACAACAAGGTCATGGATTCGACTGATGTAATACCCGTTGTCAATTGTAGTAAGTTCTGGAAAGTTGTATGTGAGATACGGAGAAGCGGTGGTGTTGATACCACAAGCCTCATCTTCAATGGCTTTAGCATTTGGTTTGAGAGGCGAAACTCCGGGTAAATATCTGCCGATGTGGTTGGCTTGGTCTCCTTTCCAAGAAGCGGTAAAACTGAGACCAGCCTCAAAAAATATACCTGTATATGGAGTTTGGGCTTGCTTACCACCGGGAACCGCAGCAATAGTTGAAATCACAAAAGAGGTCTCAAGGATGAAGGTCAATTTACTTATCCAACCAGAGTAATTTTGTGATGTCGTCATCCCTTCAGAAGCAGCAATTCTTTGATGACCTGCTGCATAAACAACCAATTCTGGTTTTCCACCAGTAACAGGACCAAACTTAGCCACATCTACTGCATAAACTCCGGGTGTGCTATCCGAACCAAGACCTGTCAAATCAGGCTCTACTTCGTAGGGCATCCGACAAAGATAGGTGAAAAAGGCATTTTCAATGGAACTAAACGGTTGGTCAAGAAATTGTCCTTCAATAATCCCCGGTGTAACCCAAAACTTTCGGCGGTCATTAGCGTAACCTTCAGGTTCGGGGATGGGAACATCAGGGGGTGCTACCATACCAATGTTGTGCGCTCGAACAAAAGTTATGAAACCATCCCAAGCCCATGCTCCAGTCCCGCCATTAAGTTCTCCAAAAAAGGCACGATAACTTCCTGTAATAATGTAGAAATCATTGGCATAAGTGGTGCTTCTGATAATAACATCAAACTCTGAATAATCTGTATCAGCAAAACTGGGAATCCGAATGTCGCCGTTGCTTCGATTGTCACCACCAGCATTAAAAAGATTGGTATCTCCAAGTGTCAGAACTTGGTCCCATGCAAAAAAATGCGGATTAGGAAACTTTTTGGTGTCTAAATCGTAAGCCAATCCCAAAGTTTCACACTCCTGTTGTTTCCCACTCAAAAAAGTCTTGAGGGTCTGTGGGGAAATCCTCAATGGGTTCAACTAAAGCGTTAGAAATAAAATAAGTGACGTTCCAGTTCGTTCCGGGTGGAATCTCAATTGGAATCCAATTTTGAAGAACTGGAGAAGCAGAAGATGAAATCGGATATGGGGCGGCTGTGCCTGACATCCCTTGTGCATCTCGACCATCAAGAGTTTGATAGTAAGCCGTGGATTCTACCACGATGTTCACGAAACCACCGGGTTTCCAGTTGTTAGCCAAACCGTAAATGCCGGGAGTGCTACCAATGTATTGAAGAACCAAAAACTCATCGCCCTTTGTTGTTAAACGATTGGTAATGGTGGCAGTTCCAATTTTAGAATAGAACACAGATTGAGGGCGATTTTCCAAAAGTTCTATGTCTTTCGGTGGTAGATTGCCGAGGTCGGCTACAACCCATTGAAAACCTTGACGACGAACTGACATTGAATCAATCCTCCAAACCGTAAGCACGGCGTAATTGTTTTCTAATCTTTTCTAATTCCTCTTCGGCATTGTTAAGCAAACGAGATTGGTTGCCTTGAATGTTGCGTCGAATCGGGTCGGCTTCAGGAATAAGTGTGGGAGCAGAACCTTCGGGGCGGATTTGTGAAACCCAATCTGGAGTTCCAGATGGATGAGCAATTTCGGAAGGTGTAACTTTCGGCTCTGGAGTTCGTTGTCGTTGAGTGGGGTCTGCACGTTTTCGTGTGTCTTGAAGACCTGTGCGTTCACCTTGCGCTTGGCGACGAAGTTTATCTCTGGCTTGTTGAGCCGCAACAGCCTTTTTCAAACTGTCGTCAGAGTCCATGTAGAAACCTATACGGTTTCTGCTACTTAAACCTTCGTAGAATCTTAACGACGGTCGCCTTGACGGGTTGCTTTTGCATCGCCTTCATTACGGAATCCGGGCTTGGCATAGTTCTTAGCCTTTTGTCGGCGGTCGTTAGCGATAGCACCTTTCTTGCCATCAACATTTACTTGGTAATTGGTGAATTGTCCTTTCTTGTTGCGTCGAACATATCGGCGTGTGCCGTCTTGAAGGGTCATGCGAGTGCGAGCCTCTGCTGATTTTGCGACATCAGTATTGACTCCACGTCCTTGCCTCTTGTTGTCTCCTTGTCTAACAGGAATTGCATCTCCTTCGTTGCGGTATCCGGGCTTGGCATAATTCTTAGCCTTCATGCGTCGGTCAATAGCAGCGGCTCCCTTCTTACCATCAACATTGACTTGATAAGTAGTGAATTGTCCCTTGTTGTTGCGACGAACATACTTACGAGTGCCACCAGCAGTTGTCATACGGGTGCGAGGTTGTGCCTCGAACTCAGCAGAGCCAATCCATTGTGGAACTCCGTGTCCTGAATCAACAACTGTGGATTCTTCTCCAAAGGAGTTAGGAACTACTGGAAGACCCATTTCAGTTTCAGCCATCATTGTGCCAACGTCAGAGTAAGGGTGGTGATGATTCATAGAACCTGTCATACCTTTGGACTCATCTCGACGAGACTTGAGGCTTTGCTTGTGGTGTCCACGGTGTCGCATACCGATTGATTCGTCATCACGGTCATTGTAGCCTTGTTCTGCGCTACCATACCATTGTGGAACTCCGTTGCTGGAGGACAAAGCAGAGTTGTCTCCGTATGAGTTAGGGATAACTGGTTCCATTTGAGTTTCGATTGTTTCTGAACCGAAAACACTATCAATAGCGTTTTCAATGCTACGGGAAGCACGGTCAATCATACCGACTGGATTTGCGTCTCCTTGGTCCCTGTGTCCAGACTTAGCATAGTTTCGGGCATTCATGCGTCGGTCAATAGAAGCCGAGCCTTTCTTACCTGCGATGTTCACTTGGTAAGGTGTGAATTGTCCTTTCTTGTTACGACGAATGTATTTGCGAGTGCCGTCAGCAGTTGTCATAACGGTGCGGGGTCCTGTTCCTCCGTAGCCGGAGGCTTCAAAAGTTTCTGCGGAACCATACCATTGTGGAACTCCGTCTCCAGATTCCAAAGCAGATTCTTCTCCGTATGAGTTAGCGATTACAGGAACTCCCATGTATTCTACTTCAGCACCCATAACGCCAGCGATTTCATCTTTCATTTCTTGTGTGGCTTCACCGATGGCTTCTCCACGTAGTTTTCCAAAGAGGAATAGTCCACCGCCGATAGCAGTTAATCCGAGAGTCAAATAACCAGCAGGACCGTAACAGCCCAAACCAGATAGTTCTTTCATTGAACGGTAGCCAAGCACGCCACCGCCGATAATCATTCCAGCACCTGCAATTGTTTTAGCATCCATTTGTTGCACCTAACTTGGCATGAGTTGTTCTGATACTTAAAGACTTCGGTAAAATCAATTGTGGGGTGATTTCCGTCGAAACCACATTCCACACGCATGACAAACTAAAGTCTTAGAATCTACATCACATTGTCTTCGGCAGGGTCCTCCTACACGAATCCATTCAGACATGAGAATTAACTCCTTGACACAACCTTTCGTATTGTTCATCAGAACAGATTCCTCGATAATGCTGGAACTTAAGAGCAACAAGGAACAAGTATCTACTCAAGCGGGTGTGTAACATCCTTATCACCAAGAGTCCAACGCAAAGTTTTGATTACTCCTTCCAATGCTTTTTTGTTGCGAGCCGCTTCTTTCATTACTGTGCGATTGTTTCGTTCTCTGGCTTCAAAGAATGTGTTCACCCAATAATTTTGTTTTCGCTCGGCAGCATACAGCATCTCTTCAATTTCATCCCATGTTCTTGCATAAGAAAAATGCTCGGAATCTTGGTGGTCGCTCAATGTCATTATACATCAATCCAGTATGGTAATCTGGAAGGTGTGCTGATACTTAAAACTTCGCTTACTCTTCTGATTCAGAAGGTTCTGAGACAGGAGAGGTGGTTGCAGAAGAAATCCTTTCAGACTTGTTCAATGCGGAGGCGATGTAAATGAGAGTTTCCATAGTCAAGGCTTCCAAATTGACTTTGGCTCGACCAGACTTTTCATTTCGATTGTTCCATGAAGCAACGCTACGTTTGTTAAGAGAACTGAGTCTCTTACCTACATATTCTTGTAGTTGTTTTCGGCTGCAAAGCACACGCATTTGGGCTGGTGTCATACGACGGGGGTTCATAGTAGTTGTATAGGTTTTCACTTACTTAAAACTTCTTTTCAGCATTATTGACACGCCAACTTTCAATGAACAACCAACCAAATAATGTCAGAAATATCCCTGCCACAAAAATTGCTGCGAACCAATCTGCATCATTCATAGTATTTCATCTCCAAAAAACCAAGACCACGGAAACATCAACAACCAACCAACTGCACTAAACAGATTCAAGAAGAGATTTACAAGAAACCTCATCCGTCATTACCTGCCGTGTAGTGTAGTGGAAACTTAGAGTTCCAACTCATCGAGGATGCCGTCGTTATCATCGTCGTCATCCAAGTGGTCGGAAAGTCCGTCGTTGTCGTGGTCGAATTGACCGGTAGCATCGTTTCCGTCGTTCTGCTCGAACCAATCGGAAAGGCCATCGTTGTCGTCATCGAGGTCAGACAAGTCCCAGATACCATCGTTATCGTGGTCGTAACGGTATGATGAGAATGCTCCACCGACTTCATCAACGTCAAGAATGTTGTCGTTGTCATCGTCGTCATCCACAGCATCGTTTAGACCGTCGTTATCGTGGTCACGCATAGCGGAAGAACCGTTGTCGTAAAGGTCTTTGTAGTTGTCAATACCATCGTTATCAATGTCCAAGTCGAAACGGTCTTCAATACCGTCGTTGTCATGGTCATAAATGTCGGTGTTATCGTTACCATCATTGACTTCTTCACGGTCATTTAGACCGTCACCATCGTCATCGTCATCTTCGGCATCATTGATACCGTCGTTGTCGTGGTCCAGAGGTGAATCATCCATTGAATCAGGGATTCCATCGTTATCGTCATCGTTGTCGAGGTCATCAGGAATGCCGTCTCCATCGTTGTCGTTATCGCCAGACTGGTCTTGGTTGTCAAGTTGTTGGTCTTGCTGTGTATCAGTTTGTTGTCCCTGTTGGCCTTGCTGACCATTCTGGGTTTGACCTTGCTGTTGTTGGCTTTGCCCGTTTTGGTTTTGACCATTCTGTTCTTCGGCTTGTTGTTCCGATTGCTGACCGCCTTGCTGACCACCTTGTTGTTGTTGGCCTTGACCATTATCTTGTTGTTGTCCTTGCTGACCTTGCTGACCTTGTTGGGATTGACCCTGCTGACCCTGTTGGCCTTGTTGTCCTTGTTGTCCCTGTTGGCCTTGCTGTCCTTGCTGTCCTTGTTGTCCTTGTTGTCCTTGTTGTCCTTGTTGTCCTTGTTGTCCCTGACCTTGACCTTGTTGTTGGCCTTGTCCTTGCCCTTGACCTTGACCTTGACCTTGACCCTGCCCTTGTCCTTGACCTTGGCCCTGTCCCTGTCCTTGTCCTTGTCCTTGTCCTTGTCCTTGTCCTTGACCTTGACCCTGACCTTGACCCTGACCCTGACCTTGACCTTGCCCCTGTCCTTGTCCTTGACCCTGCCCTTGTCCTTGTCCCTGTCCTTGACCTTGACCTTCACCTTGTCCTCCAGCGTCGGATTCTCCGCCACCTTCTGTGCCACCATCGCCGTTACCGGCTTGGGACTCTTGGAAATCGGGGTCATAAGCATCGGGGATTCCATCTCCATCGGAGTCAGAATACTCACCATCGTTAGGGTCGGTTGGGAATTGGTCAGTAGAGTCAGGCTTACCGTCGCCATCAGTATCTGCGTTGTTCGGGTTAGTTCCCTTTGCATATTCTTGAGCGTTGGTTAGACCATCGTTATCTGGGTCCGCATTTCCATCACCGCCATTGGTGGGATTTAGACCATTACTGACTTCCCATCCATCGGGAAGGCCATCTCCATCGGAGTCGGCATTGTTCATATTGGTGCCATGAGTTTGTTCTTCAGAGTTGGTCAAACCATCTCCATCCCAATCAGCCCCACCATCGGAAGGGTCGAGTGGGTCAGAACCATCGGCGGCTCCAACACCTGCGCTCATAACGAGCATCAGGGTAGTCAGTAGTGCAAGCATCGTATTTTTGAATCTGTTATTTTTCATAGTAATCGTTTTCCTATAATGTGTTGTTCATAGGGAACCCTCTGTTCCCTCTAATAACCAATAGGACTAATCAACTATTTAAAGGTTAGGAGAGATTGTATCACGATTCAACTAACAGGGCTGATTTTACATTAAACCTGCTTACCTCTGCCGTCTTACCTCTAAAACGGTGGTTGGGTGTTCGTCGAACCCTTACAATTATTCTGTAAAGTATGAAGTATTTTCTTCAGGAAAATCGTCGTCATCAGATTCTTCTTCGTCTCCGAGTTCTTCTACGGCGACACGATAACGTCGGGTTTCTCCGTTCACCACACGTTCTACAATAACGGTGACACGAAGCCCTTCTTCTTCAGAATCTTTGGCGACCAAAACTTCTTCAACAACTTGGGACTTAGGGAGATTGTTGGACAACAAAGCAGCCACCATACGATTGATGTCTGCAATTTGAGCCAGCAAAGAAGTCTTGACTCTGTAATTGTAGGGTTGATAACCCCACCTGCGGTCTGAATCTTTCGGGTTGTTATACGGGTTGCTAAAAGTGTCGTTGAAAATATACTTCCAAATGTCATCCATGACTCTTCATAACATCAATCACTCATTTAAAGATTTGGACGTTTAACCGTTATAGCGGTTTGAAATCTATGATTCCACACCCGGATAGGGGAAACTCGAAGAGTTGGGGAAAGGTTGTCCCCGCCAGATGGCGAAGCCTCTGGTTAAGGATTCGACTGAGAATCCTCGGAAACAAAAGGAAATGACCACGGGGCTTGATAAATCTGACGATTGATTTGGCATCTAAGATGAACTTTGTTGCCGTGTTGGTAAGCCGTGGATTCACCGGGCAAAATATGTTGATTACAAGTATGACAGTAATTCAGCATCGGCATCACAGAATCTCATCAGAAATCTCATCAAGTGGGCTACGGAAAACAGTAGTCTCAGATTCTGACTCTCTGGTTAGGATTTTTTCGGTGACTTCGACATAATCTTCAGTATCATTATCTAAAATCTCAACGTAACCGTCGGAAACAAAAATGACTAATAAAACTTCTGCACCCTCTTCGTCAGGGAAGTATTGAAGCACTTCAACATAATCTCGTGCAGCCGCACCAGCCGCCATTAAAGCACTCAAACCTTCGTTAATCAGAGTATCAACACCACGGCGGGATGGCGTGTTACGACGAAAAACTAAATCTCCATCCATGTAACCTTCTATCGAGAACATCAAATGGTATGATATGGGTTCAACTACTTAAACCTTCGCTTCAAGGTCGTCGTCGAGAACATAGCCTTTAGGCAAATCTTCGGAATCTTCTGGCTGGAATCCTGAAAGTTTTGAAATCTTAGATTTGAGGTCTTCGGTGCTGGTAGCAGGTGAACGACAACGAGTGCAAAGCAATTCTAAATTGGGAATGATACCATTAAGAGAGTCCCATGAATAATCTAAAATGTATCTGGGCGTATCACCTGAACTACTTCGACTGGTCCAAACGGCACGTCGGCTGGAGTCTTTAGGAACGATTACCAAATCAGATGGGTCATCAAACTTACAACGGCTACAACAGGATTCAAAATAATCCCAAAGATACTGTCGCTTCTGGTCTCGAAGTCTTTGTTTAGAACTGACCGCTTTATTGACCAGATTTTTGCGAGTCTTATTACGACGATAATACTGCCGATTGTAAGCGTCTTGATACGCTTTTTTCTTGGCTGGGTCGGTGTAAGGCATTCTTGATTCCTCAAGAATTACTATGGTTGTTCTGATACTTAAAACATTGGTTTCAAGACCTTAGATGATAAGTCCTGTAATCAAAGCGACCACACCCGGAACGGCGGCAACCCAAACTTGCCACCATCTATCGGCTACTTTTTCTTGTTGAGTCAATCTTTGGTCTAACAATTCCATGCGAGTAATCAAAGGAGGTCTGCCGTTGCCATCTCGAACTACTTTGTTCATGTAATCTAAACTTTCATCAACAGTTTCTAAGCGTTCAGAAACTTGTCCCATCATTTGTTTCATTTCAGAAGTTTCGGTGACAAAACCTTCTACCATGCGAAGCAAGTCTTGTCGGAACTCGTCAGATTCGGTGGACATAGTTTCACTCTCCAGAACTTAGTTTAGAAATGAGGGCTGTTAATTGTGTGCTACGAAGTAAAAGTGTATCCATGTGTTTCTCGGTCATGGCGGCCCATGCTACGGCATCATTGGCTCGAAGCGAGGCGGTGGCTAAAAGTATTTCAATATGTTCCATGTTATCACTTCTTTGGTTTAAGTCCTGCGGCACGAAGTCCGGCTTTGATAGCCTTTTCCTTTTTTGTGTATCTGGCTTGTTGAGATTTGGTCGGTGACCAGTATTCTGCGACCTCAAGACCGTAAAGATACGGTAATCGGGATTCAAGGATTTCAGTTTGTGGACCCACAGGATTACCCCAATAAGCGGTGGCTTTTTCTCCATCCCACCAATTTTTAATTTCAATTGAGAACTCGCCACCAATGGGGGCATCAAGAACTGGTCCATGACTGTAAATGTGAGCCGCAAGTTTGCGAGCGTCTGACAAGGTTTTCATGGGATTTTTGTAATCTCGACAGATGGGGCAAGCATCAAATCGGTAATCTTCTCCAACGTGGAGTTCAAAACTGCGGTCATACCATTCAGGAGGTGTAGTCAGCGAAAAATACTTGTAGTAAGGTTCGGAAACAAGGAATCCTTCAGAGTCATAGAACTGCCAAACCAATGCAACTTTGTTTTTGGCTTTGTTTTCCCACGGACTAAACACGAATTGGTTGTTAGTCATATACTCAAGGTATTCTCGGTCTTCAACAACTCCCCGATAGCCCTTGATTTTGTCAGGAAGGTCACGAAGGTATCTGACGAAACGATACAAAACCCAAGCATAAGTTCGGTCTGTGAAAAACTGACCTGAACCACACTTTTTGTAACCTTGAGAACTCAAGTGATTTTCAATAATGGTGGTTTCATCACTCCAGTATTCATCTTCTAACTCGTTTTCTTCAGTATCAATCCAAAAAATACCTTTCTTATTGATTCCTTCGGCTCCACGAACCCATCGTTGAGATTTGCCAGCAGGTTTGACTTCCCACATAGAACCGTCGTTGCCACGCATTCGAGTTCCAATTTTACGCTTAGTTGCTGAAATGTCTGGACCCTTACGACCAGCCTTAGCCTTAGCCTTAGCCTT
>Ga0181406_1000026_pt1 | contig 50990 bp, 44 predicted proteins | sample 29SPOviralmetaG_FD_130135 | JGI IMG/M metagenome (GOLD analysis project Ga0181406, IMG submission 130135) | Marine viral communities from the oligotrophic San Pedro Time Series (SPOT) site, San Pedro Channel, CA, USA - 29 SPOT_SRF_2011-12-20 | ecosystem: Environmental > Aquatic > Marine > Strait... | reverse complement strand
TGATACATATTCATTTTGATTTGTAGGTATGTTTTTCCCAATAAAACTTGGAGTAATTGGTAATTCTCTATGGCCACGATCAACAAGACATAAAAGTGCGATCGTTTTTGGTCTTCCGGAATACATTACTGCTTCTATAGATGCTCTGAGTGTTCTTCCTGTATAAATTACATCATCTATCAAAATTACATCTCGATCTTCAGGAGATATCTCAAGAATACTTTTTTCTATACTTTCATCCAAGTCGTCTCTAAATGGTAAGTAATTTACGTTGCTAATATCATGTTTAAAGTTTTCGTTTAATAAGTTCTTTGATATTCTCTGTGCTAAAAGATCACCCCTTTTTGGAATGCCAATTAAATAGGGATTTGGAGTATGTGATTCAATAATTTCTTTACTGAGGCGGAATAAAATATTGTCTATTGTCATTTTTCCCTTTCAATGCTCGCAGACATTGTTTAAAGCTATTTACATATTACCAAATATGATATCTAATTATTGTTATTTATCTATTTTCTCTAAAGAATGGAATTCCTATATTTTTTGGAGCACCTGTTTTTCCATCTTTGTAAATTGTTAACAAGACCAAAATTAATATTGTTATTATATAGGGAGAAATTTTTACAATATATGGATTTAATTCAAAACCATATGTTTGCAGCCTTGGGACTAATGCTTCAAGGAATCCAAAAAGTAAAGCACCTAAAGCTGTACGATAAGGCTTCCAGCCTCCAAAAATTACTAAAGCTAGAGCAATCCAACCTCTTCCAGCCGTCATATTGTCTGTCCAGTAGGGAACATAGCTTAACGTTAAGTAAACTCCTGATAGTCCAGCAAATGCTCCACCTAAGCATGTAGCTATAAATTGTGTTTTTATTACATTTAATCCCATTGAGTCTGCTGCTTTGGAATCTTCTCCTACTGCTTCAAATCTTCTTCCAAACATTGTATTTTTAAGCGTGTAAGAAATTAATATCATAAATAAAATTGAAATATAAAAAATAATGTTTTGGCTTAGTAATACTTCAAAAATATTCGATGGGTCATTAATAGAAAATAAACTTTCAAGTTTTGTATCAAGTTTTTTTCCAACATAATTTTTTCCAATTAAAGAAGAAAGTGCCAAACCAAGAATAGTTAATATTAATCCGGATACTGTTTGGTCTTGTTTTAAGACAACTGTAACAATTGCGTGTATCGAAGCAAAAATAGCAGACGAGAGAACCCCAACAATGACTGCAAAGAAGATATTGTTTGTATTAACTGCTGTAATAAATCCTGCAACCGCCCCAATTGATATCATCCCTTCTACACCAAGATTTAATATACCTGATTTTTCTGTAATTAATTCTCCGAGTGCTGCAATAAACAATAATGTTGCAGCTTGCAATGTCGCATTTAGTAAACCAAGAAGCTGTATATCAATCATCATCAACTTTCAATAATTTGTAATTGAAAAAAAACTGAATTATTAAAGCACCAAATAATGTTGATGCTTGAATAATATCAGCAATATAAGTGCTTACACCAATAGTTTGAATTACGGACCCCCCAATCGATAATGCACCAAATAATGTTCCAACTAAAAAAATTCCAATTGGCCTCATTCCAGTTATTGCAGCGATAATTATCGCTGTATAGCCAAATCCTTGAGAGATGCCTGTTGAGACTCGATGTGTTTGACTTAATAATTCAACTCCGCCAGCTAAACCTGCAAAACCACCACCAATTAACATGGCTAGAAAAGCCTTTTGCTTTGCATTTATTCCAGCATAAACTGCAGTCATTTCAGATCCTCCAGCTATTCTCATTTCATATCCAAAAACTGATTTGTTTTTTAGATAATGTGCCAAAGCTGTAAAAAGTATGCAAATTAAAAATCCGTAGCTCAATTTTCCAAATATATTGGGCAAGTAGACCTCTTTCCCTACGTAAGCAGCTGCTGGGAAATTTAGAGAATCAGGATCCTTCCAGGGTCCATTAACTAAATAGATAGTTAAACCTATAACTATGTAATTAGTTAATAAGGTAGTAATTATTTCATTTACACCAAATAAAACTTTTACCAGTGCTGGAATTAAGATACAAAAAGCCCCACCTAAAAATGCTGATAATAAAAGTAATATAATAAATATGGTTGAATTTGATAAACTTAAATTAATATACAATAAATTTACACCTATTGCACCCATAAAAATTTGGCCTTCTGCCCCTATATTCCACAACTTTACTGTATTTATGATTGCTATACCTAAACCTGCAAGGATTAATGGGGTTGCTTTATTTAGCGAAGAACTTAAGCTATTAACACTACCAATTGAGAGCCTAAACATTAAAGAGAAAGTATCAATAGGATTCTTATCCTGTGCTAATAAAATTATTGAGCCAATAATTAATGCAATTAAAAACCCTGCAATAAAGGAATAAAAAGTTGATAGTTCATTGACAGCCTGACGTTTTGATAGAGTATATTTATTCATTAATACCTGCCATAGCTAGGCCTACACTACTAATGTTGGAATCAGTTGTTGTAAAAGATTTAATAACTTTGCCTTCATATATGACGAGTAGTCTATGACATAATTTAAAAAGTTCATCAAGATCTTCTGAAATTAAAAAAATTGCTGAACCTCTATTTCTTTGATCTATTAATAGATTGTGTATCCCTTCAACAGCATTTACATCGAGCCCTCTAGTTGGTTGTGCTGCAATGATTACATCAGGGTTTCCTACTAATTCTCTACCCATTAATAATTTCTGCATATTACCCCCGGACAAAGTTGAAATTTCAGCTTTTGGATTCGGTGCTTTAATCGAAAATTGATTTATTAAGTTTTCTAAATATTTTGCTGATCTATTTTTAGACAAATGAGGTCCAAGTTTTGTTTGAAAATAATCCCTAACTATGGAATTGTCAATTACAGATACCCCAGGAGCTAGACCTACTCCAAGTCTATTTTCAGGAATATAAGATAAATTTAATTTTTTTCTGGATTTAACACCCTTATTTGAAATATCATTATCATTTATAATTATTTTTCCTTCAAAAGTTCTCTCAATACCTGAAATTATGTTTGCTAATTCGACTTGCCCGTTACCAGATACCCCAGCTAATCCTAAAATTTCACCACTTTTTATCTGAAGATTAACATTACTAAGTTTTTTGATATTATTTACTGGATCTTTGAAGCTGACATTTATTACATCTAATTTAACGTCGCCAATAGTGTTATCTTTATTTATTTGAGACTTTTTAACATTACCCATCATTAAGTTGATTAGTTCGTTATCACTTACTTTTTGAGTTAGTAAATCTTGGGAAACCATTTTTCCATTTTTCATAACTGATACAATTTCTGTAAATTCACGTATTTCTTTTAATTTATGAGTAATTAAAACTATTGTTTTAGTGTCTTCAGTTGCTAGAGTTTCGAGTGAGTTTTTAAGCTGAATAGTTTCTTGAGGTGTAAGAACAGCTGTTGGCTCATCTAGAAGCATAATGTTACTGTTGTTAAAAATAATTTTCATTATTTCAACTTTTTGCTTCTCTCCAACTGATAAGTTGGATACTGTTTCATTTTCACTTAAATTTAAAGCAAAAATTTCTGAATATTTTTTAAAAGCAGTCATAAAGTCATCTTTATGAATATTTGATCTTGACAGAGTTAAATTATCTTTAATACTAAAACTTTCTATAAGTCTAAATTCTTGATGTACCATTCCTATGCCAAGTCTTGAAGCATGGTCTGGATTTGAAATTTTATATTTTTGTTTTTTTATATAAACAGAGCCTTTTTCAGGTTGATAAAGCCCTGATAGAACATTCATCAGCGAGGATTTTCCAGCTCCATTTTCACCAAGTAATCCGTGTATTTTTCCTTCAAAAAGATTAAAATTCACATTATCCAGAGCTTTTAATGTTCCAAAACTTTTTGTTATATTTTTGGTTTCTAAAATTTTATTATTCATAAAAAAAATTACAGCACCTCAATTAAGAGGTGCTGTAATAAAAACATTTAGTCTAATGTACCTACAACATTGTCAACAAAGTAACTCATACCTAACAAGTCACCATCACTTGAACCTTCGAAAATTACAAAAGTTCCATCGATTATTTCTTGTTTTCTTTGTTCAATCAATGATTTAACATCACTTGACACATCATCAGATACTTCAAACAAATCTACAACATTACCAGACATTCCTGTCCAATAAGGTGTTGTAGTAAATTCGTCGTTGATTACTGCATTAACCATTTCAGTATATAACGGTCCCCAGTTCCAGACTGGCGCAGTAACGAAAGCGTTTGGAGCTGCATCTTTTCCATAACCAGTATGGTAACCAATCCATTTGGCACCAGCTGCTTCAGCGGCAATACCAGTAGAAGCTGAATCTTGATGTTGAGTTAACACATCAGCACCTGCTTCAAGAAGAGCATTTGCAGCTTGTGTTTCTTCTTCCGGTCCAAACCACGTATTTGTCCAAACTACTTCAACTGTAGCATTTGGATTCGCTTCTTTAACACCGTTTGCAAACGCATTAATACCTCTTATCACTTCTGGTATTGGAAATGCTGCAACATAGCCAATTGTATTTGACTCAGTAAGCGATCCTGCTGCTAATCCAGACAAATATCTTGCTTCATAAATTTTTCCAAAATAATTTGTGTAGTTTGAATCATTTGATTTGTATCCAGAGCAATGTAAGAAAATAACATCTGGATATTCAACAGCCATTTCTTCCATTATGTCTAAGTAACCAAAAGTAGTTCCAAAAATTATATTGTAACCTTGTTCAATATAAGCTTCTGCTACTGTTCTGAATTCAGTTGCATCTGGTGGAATATCCTCAGTAAAAGCTGTTTCAATCCCAGTTTGTTCAACTAAATATTGACGTCCTTCGTCATGTGCCTGTGTCCATCCTCCGTCATTTGCAGATCCAAGATAAACAAAGGCTGCTTTGTAATCGTCTACGTCTGCGGCTCCCCCGCAGGCCATAGCAAGAATACTGATAATAAGTAGGCCTACCGCCCAACTTCTTCGCATCCTTACCTCCTTTTCATACGATTATTATAGAACAAGCTGAATCTACACCTTCCATTTTCGGTTAATAATTTATTAAATAATTTCACAATTCATTCTTAAAACTTTGATAAAATTAACACTTACGAAAATGGACAAATTAATTTACACATGGGAACAGCAAATTGAAGATACAAATTTAATTTGTGAAAAAATTAATGCAGATGACTTTAAGCCAGATGTAATTGTTGGCATCAGTAGAGGAGGATTAATTCCTGGTGTGATGATATCACATAAACTCAATATTCCTTTTAAACCAGTTCATGCCTCCACAAGAGATTTTCCTCATTGGGAAAACTATCTTCCAAAATCAAACGATTCTAAAGTTTTAATTGTTGATGATATATGTGATAGTGGAGAAACTTTTGAAAGATTATCAAACTATATAAAAGAAAACATTAATCATGAGTGCGAAGTTCGTTTCTCGGCATTGTGGTGGAATAACGAATGCGATTTTGAACCACACTACTACACACAAGACTTAGCTAAAAATACTGAGCCAGTATGGGTATCTTTCCCTCACGAAAATTGGTGGGAAGGCTCAATTAGCTAATTTTTGAGAAAACTCTTTAATAGTTTTTAACATACTAAAAGCTCCGTTTCTTCTAGCAGGACTTAAAATCACACCAAGTTCAAATTCTTCCATAAGGTCAATTTTGGAATTTGCAATATCTTTTGGAGCTTCATTTGAGTAGATAGATGCAATTAAAGTTACTAGCCCTTTTGCAATCAAAGCATCTGAATCACTTTTAAAATATAATTTATCTTTTTTTTCTTCTGGAACTAACCAAACCTGACTTTGACAGCCATTAACTTTAAACTCATCAATTCTTAATTCTTGCGGAAAGTCTTCATTTTTCTTTGCTTGCTCGATTAAATATTGATATTTTTCTTGCGGATTTGGAAACATCGCAAGAGTTTTTTTGTAGTCTTCAACTTTTTCTTCAATACTCATTTTAAGTTAATATTTTTATACTTTCTTCAATCGCATCGCTTAGGATGTCAAAATCTTCTTCATCATTATAAATATATCCTGTAGCTCTGAATGTAGCATCAAGGTTCAATTTTCTGTGAAATGGTTGAACACAGTGATGACCTGCACGAACTGCAACACCAAAAGTATCCAACATTAATGAAATATCTGTTGCATGCACACCATTAACACTCATTGCAAAAGTACAACCAGCTACTTTAGAATTGGTATGAACAACATTCAAGCCTTTTATATTTTCTAATTTATTCTTTGCATATATTCGAAGATCATCAGAGTGTTTTTCTACGTTTTTCATATTTAAGTTAGATAAATAATCAACTGCAGCTCCTAAGCCAATTGCTTCAACATAAGGAGGTGTACCAGCTTCAAATTTATGTGGAACCGGGGCCCAAGTTGCACTATCATAAAAAACTTCTTCAATCATATCTCCACCACCATAAACTGGATCTAATTTTTCTAATAATTCTTTTCTACCCCAAACTACACCTATACCGGTTGGACCGAGCATTTTATGACCAGAAACACAAATAAAGTCTATTCCAAGTTCTTGTACATCAATTTTTCTATGTGGGACTAGTTGGGCACCATCAACAATATAAATTGCATCTGTTTTTTCTTTAACAAGTGAATTCATTTTTTGTATATCAGGGAGCATTCCAGACATATTTGATTCACCTACTATTGAAACTACTTTTGTTTTTGAATTAAGAAGGCTTTCAAAATGATCAAGGTCTAAATCGAAGGATTCCGTAATATTGATATAGTTGATTTTCAAATTATATTTTTCAGCAACCATTTGCCATGGAATAATATTTGCATGATGCTCAATTTCTGAAAGGATAATTTCATCACCAGCACTTAATTCTTTACATATTGAATTTGCTAAAAAATTAAATCCCTCTGTACATCCTTTTGTAAAGATTATTTCATCTGAAGAGTAAGCGTTTATAAAATCTTTTAATTTGTTTCTAACATCCTCATACTTAGTAGTTGTTTCTGATGAGAGGACATAAGTCCCTCTATGAACATTTGCATTCATATTTGTATAGACATTTGACATTTCATTTATTACAACACTTGGTTTCTGTGATGTTGCACCAGAGTCTAAATATGTGAGTCTTTTTCCATTTATTTCTCTTTCAAAAATTGGAAAATCTTTTTTTAAATCACTTACGTTTATCATAAATATGATTCGTATCCTTCTTTTTCAAGCTTTTCAGATAATTCTATTCCACCAGATTGCACAATTACTCCATCGACAAAAACGTGAACAAAATCTGGTTTTATATATTCCAAAAGCCTCTGATAGTGAGTTACAACTAGATAACCTTTATCATCCTTTTTTAATTTGCTAACGCCTTCACCAACTACTTTCAAACCATCTACATCTAACCCAGAATCAGTTTCATCTAAAACAGCAAGTTTTGGATCAAGAACCGCAAGTTGTAATATTTCATTTCTTTTTCTTTCACCACCTGAGAAACCTTCATTGAGATATCTATCAGCAAAGTCTGCAGACAGGCCTAACTGCTCCATCGCTTCAGCAACCTTTAATCTAAGTTCGAGTGTAGTGTATTCTGTTTCCTGAATATTGGTTAGAGCAGTTTTTAACATATTTACTATTGTTACTCCGGGTATTGATTCTGGGTATTGAAATGCTAGAAACATTCCTAATTTTGCTCTATTGTCCACTGGCTCCTCGGTGATATCTTCACCTTCAAAAACTACTGATCCTTTGGTAACCTCATATACAGGATTACCCATAACAACATTTGCTAAGGTAGATTTTCCAGACCCGTTTGGCCCCATGATTGCGTGTACTTCTCCTGGATTAATTTTTAAGTCGACACCCTTCAATATTTCAGTGCCATCAACTTCTGCGTGTAAATTTTTAATTTCTAACATAACATCTATGTTAATTACGATTTGAAACAAGTTAAATATGATTAGCGAAATAAAATATAAAAATTACAATTAGATAATGCAATTTACATTAACTGATCTTCAAATTGAGATAAAAGAAAACTCTAACAAGCTTTTAAAAGAGAATATAGATCTTTTAGATACAATTCAAAAAGTAGATGACAATTGCAGATTAGATAAAAAAGTATGGCAGTTAGTCATTGATCAAGGTTGGTTAGCTTTAGACGTCCCTGAGGAAGATGGAGGGCTTGGGTTTTCAAATACTGATACTGCAATACTTTCTGAGGTACTTGGATACTACATGCCAATTATCCCAATTTTTAGCTCCGGAGTAGTTTTTAAACATATTTTATTAAATTCAAGAAAAGAAAAAAAAGATGAATTGCTCTCAGAAATTATTAGTGGACAGAAAATTGGAACATTTGCAGTATATGAAAATGATAAGTACGACATCAATGAAAACACAATTAGTACCCAGTTAACACCTGTAGGTTCTGAGTTTAATTTAAACGGACACAAAAAATATGTAATGTTTGGTGATGTTTCAGATTATTTAGCCGTTTTAGCCAAATTTGAAAGTAGCTTTAAGATTGTGCTGTTTCCTACAGATACAGATGGAGTTGAAGTTAAACAAACAACATCACTTGATCAAACTCGACCAATGTGTGACGTTACTATGCAAGATGTTAAGTTAGGACAGGATTCAATTTTAATTGATTTAGATAAAGAATTATCTGAATGGAACAAAATCAAAAATATCGCACTTGGTTATCTTGCTATGGAGCAGGTAGGAGCTTCTCAAGCCTGTTTAGACATGTCTACAGAATATGCAAAAGAAAGGATACAATTTGGAAGACCTATTGGGTCTTTTCAAGCAATCCAACATATATGTGCGAATATGCTCATGCAATTGGAGAGTGCAAAATCAGTTGCTTATAGTGCTGTTAGAGTTGATTATTCTGACAATATTGAAACCGAAATGAGCTCTATGCTTGCAAAATCATACTGTTCTGAGGTTTTTAACAAAATTGCGGGAGATAATATTCAAGTTCATGGAGGGATTGGATTCACGTGGGAACATCCTGCACATTTATATTTTAAAAAAGCAAAATCTGACTCGCTTTTATTTGGAACACCAAAGCTAGCGAGAGACAAAATAGCAGAATTATTAAGTCTTTAAATTGAAAAGACTAGACCGATTCGAAAATTTTAGGTTTGTTGGGTATAGAAAAAACATGAAAGTCTACGATTGTGATAATGATGAGCAGTTCTCAAAATTAACAGCCATGATGGGTAATCTTGACTACATTAAATTAAATTTAATTCAGTCATTTTCACCTGACTCTATCGATGAAGCTAAAAATAGAGGATTTAAACCTGCTTAGTTGTTTCCCATAAATTAATTTTTGAATTAATGAGATGTTTGACTTTTCCATTATTTTCCAAATATTTTAAATGAGCCATAGTTTCTTGAAATGCAAGTCTTAAGTTAAGAGCATCAAGTTTTCTTGGAAAAAGCAAGCTCACAACTTCCCACCCGGATAACTGAGAGTTTCCAATTAAGTTAATAATTTTTTTCGACCTTCTTTCATGGTGAAGCTTCATTTGCTCAATTCGTGAATATGGGTTTTCAATTAAGCTTCCATGTCCAGGGGCGATTAATTTTTGATCTAAATTGTAAACTTTATCAAGGGAAGATGTATATTTTTGAAGCATGTCATCTGTAGGATCTTCCAGTGGAATAAATGGAGTAATTTTAGGAAGAATATGATCACCCGAAAATAATATTTTTGACGGATTGTCTAATATAGAAATCTCTGTTCTGTCATGTCCAGGAGTAAATATTATTTCAATATTTCTACTAATATTTTTTGTTCTTCCTTCATCAAGCAGTACATCTGGTTTAGAGAGCTCTCCAGCATATTTAGGAGTTTCTATTTGATCAAGATCATCTAAAAAACTTTTTGGAGCGCCTTCATTTTTTGCATAGTGTTTTAATTGTTTGAATCTAATAGACCAGTCGTTGTAACCATCAATAAAATCTACAGAATTTTTATATAGTGCAAATTGAATATTTTTATTCCTAATAGTTGAAGAAAGTCCTATATGGTCAGAGTGCATATGCGTACCAATTAACAATTTTACATCCTCAAATGAAATCCCATATGAAGTCATTTTGCTTTCTAATAATTTAAGATATTCACTTCCATTTACTCCACAGTCAATCATCACCAAGCCATTTGTATCTTCAATAAAGTAAATATTGACAAAGCCAGGTGAACTCCAGGGGAGCTCTAAGGGTATGTGAGTTATGCCATGTTCTAAATTAAAATTTCTCAATTTTAATATGTTATTAACCACACGGCAAAAGCACCAAGTATTAGTAAACCTGTCAAAAGAGAAGCGATTATTAGATGTCTTGTTTGCATGGTTACATTCTAGTTCAATATAAAACATTCCAAATTTTGAACTTTTACCAAACTTTAGTAAATTTATAAGTGACAATAACTATTATCATTTTTCTTGGGAACCCCACGTAGGAATGTAGTTATTATCTCGATTAGACAGAGATCCTGTCTGGAAAGAGGTAATTTGAAAAAATTAACCATTATTGGCGGAGGGCCAGCAGGTTATGCTGCTGCACTTTACGCAAGCAATTTCGACTTAGAAGTCACTCTAATTGAATCTGATACTCTTGGTGGAACATGTCTTAACAGGGGTTGCATACCTGCAAAATATTGGCTTCACGTTGCAGAATTAAATCATGAAATAGAAACCTCATCCGACTTTGGCATAAACATAAAACAAAAGACTATCGATTGGGCAAAGACAGCTGAAAAAAGATTTGAAATTATAAATAACCTCGTAAGCGGTATTGGAATATTGCTAAATTCTAAAAAAGTAAACGTTCTGGAGGGCTGGGGGACAATCAAAGATAAGAACAATGTCTTAGTTAAAAAAGCAGATGGTAAAGAAATAGTACTGGAATCTGACTTTATACTTTTGGCTACTGGTTCAAAACCAAGGTCAATACCTAATATTGAAATTGATAATGAGTATGTAATAACATCAGACTCAGCTTTAAATTGGGAACAGCCACCAAATAAAGTATGCGTAATAGGAGCAGGAGCAATTGGATGTGAGTTTGCCAGTTTACTAAATGACTTAGGATCAGAAGTTACTGTTGTAGAACTTGCTAAAGAAATATTACCTGGCTTAGATAAAAGAACATCAGGAGAACTGAGAAAGCAACTTTCAAAAAGAGGTGTAAATTTTAAACTTGGTACGTCCGTAGATTCAGTCAATGATAAAACCGTCAGCTTTTCTGATGGCGAAAATGAAAATTTTGCATGTGTTCTAGTAGCAGTTGGTAGAGCACCCCTAACAGAAAATATTGGATTAGAGGAAGTTGGAATAAAAGTAAATAATGGTTTCGTAGAAGCAAATTTACAGACTTTACAAACTTCAATAGAAAATATTTATGCTTTAGGAGATATTGTTGACGGAACTCCACAGTTAGCTCATGTTGCTTTTGCAGAAGCTATTAGCTCTATTACGCATATTGCTACTGGAGATAACAGCCCAATAAACTATAATTCAATTCCTTATGTAGTCTACACAAGACCTGAACTCGCTGAGGTTGGAATCAATTCTGAAAAAGCTAAAGATTTGGGAATTAAAATTAATCAATCACAACACAGTTTTGCAGGAATTGGTAGAGCAATGATTCAAAATCAAAATGAAGGATTGGTTAAAGTTTACTCAGAAGAAAATGGCCCAATAGTAGGAGCAAGTGTATGTGGTCCAGCTGCGGGTGAAATGATACATGAACTTATGTATATGGTAGGTTGGGAAGCTCTTCCAGAAGAGGCTTCAGAATTTATTCATGCACATCCAACTTTGAGTGAAGCAATTGGCGAATCATTAATGAGTTTAAGCGGTAGGGGGTTACATTAATATGCAGATTGAAAAAATAACAAGACAAGGATATGCAGCAACACTTTCAAAAGAAGTCCTCTGGGATATCTATAAATCTATGAAAACTCAACGTTTATTGGAAGATAGATTACTAAAAATGTATAAAGGCGGACAATTAAGCGGAGCAGTATATCCAGGTATTGGTCAAGAAGCATGTATGGCCGGTATTGCGGCTGGTATGGATTCGAATGACATTTTTGGTGGAACACATAGAGATCTTGGCGTCCAAATTAAAAAAGGAGTAACACTAAAAGAAATCGCTTTGAATTTCTTTGGTAAAAATGATGGACCTTCAAAAGGAAGAGATGGGAATAGTCACTTTGGTGTTGTCGACAAAGGTACACTTATGGTTGTATCTCCGCTGCCAGACTCTGCCCCTGTAGCTGTTGGTTGGGCTTTAGCGTCGCAACAAAGTGGCACAGGAGTTGTTGCTGTAGCCAATTGTGGTGAAGGAGCTACTGCAACAGGTACTTGGCATGAAAGCGTTAACATGGCAGCAGTTCTTAATTTACCTGTTGTCTTTACAGTTCAAAATAATCAATTTGCATACTCTTCACCTAATGACACAGAGTTTGGAACACCAAATGTTGCAGATAGAGCTGCAGGTTATGGAATTCCAGCAAGAATAATTGATGGAAATGATATTTATGAAGTAATCGATGCAGTTCACGAATCTTGTGAAAATGCTCGAAATGGTAACGGTCCTTCACTTATTGAGTTAGTTACTTTTCGTCATTATGGGCATGCTGGCCATGACCCTGCTGAATATGTGAATGATGAAGTAAGAGAATTTTGGATGAAACGAGACCCTATCTTAAGGTTTGAAGATGCATTGCTACAAGAGGGTTTGTTCACCAATGAACAGTTTGTTAGTTTGTCAGAAGACTTGGAAGCTGAAATAAAAGAAACAATAGATTGGGCTAAAAATCAGGACGATCCTGAACCAAAAAATGAAGAGCTTGATATGTTTGCCGAGAGAACTGAACCAAAAATAGAAAATAGTGAGAACGATAAAGAAACTATGAATTTTATTGAAGCTATCACTAATGGATTAGATGAGTTGATGGATAATGACGAGAATGTTTTTATGATGGGTGAAGATATTGGAGTATTTGAAGGTGCATTCAAAGCCACAAAAGGACTCTTCAACAAGTATGGACCATTTCGAGTGATTGACACATCAATATCTGAGGGAGGCTTTACAGGTGCAGCTGTTGGTGCTGCTCTTGCTGGGAAAAAACCAATAGTAGAACTTCAGTTTTATGATTTTGTTTATCCTGCATTAGATCAAATAACAACTGAAGCAGCAAAATATCATTGGAAGGCAGGAAAACCTGTACCAATGGTTGTTAGAGGCCCAACTGGAGCGGGAACTAGATCAGGTCCATTTCACTCAATAAGCCCAGAGTCTTTACTTGCGCATCATCCTGGAATTAAAGTTGTGGCCCCATCAAACCCTTATGATGCCAAAGGTCTCTTGATTGCTGCTGTAAATGATCCAAATCCAGTTATGTATTTAGAACATAAAAAACTTTATAGAAAACCAGATTTAAAAATGGAAGTGCCTCTTGGTCTTTATGAGGTTGAAATTGGCAAAGGAAAAATTGTAAAAGAAGGATCAGACTTAACAATTGTTACATGGTCTGGTATGGTGTCTGTTGCTCAACAGGCGGCTGAAGTGCTCAGTAAAGATGGGTTATCTGTTGAAATTGTTGATATCAGAACAGTCGTTCCTCTAGATGAAGAAATTATTCTTAATTCAGTTGAGAAAACATCTAATTTGTGTATTTTGCAAGAAGACGTACCTTTCTCATCGATTGCTTCAGAGATTTCTTCTTTAGTAGCTCAGAAAGGTTTCTGGAGTTTAGATAATCCAATAATCAAGGTTACTCCTCCAAATACACATATTCCTTTTGCACCTGTTCTAGAAGATGCTTTTATACCAAGTGTTGAAAAAGTCGTAAAAGCCATAAAAGAATTACAATAAAACTATGAGTGAAATTGTAACTATGCCCCAATTGGGCGAGACTGTCACTGAAGGAACAATCCTTCGTTGGCTTGTTCAAGTAGGTGATGAAGTAAAAGAAGATGATCCTATATTAGAAATTTCTACTGATAAGGTAGATACAGAAGTTCCATCACCTTTTTCTGGTAAAGTTACTTCCCTTTTAGTTGAGGAGGGGGAGACAGTTGAAGTTGGAGTATCGCTTCTAGAACTAGATGGTGACTCTAATGACGTTACTGTTGATAAAAAAATACCAGGTGAAAGTGATTCTATTGATAAACCAATTCAAGAGATTGTAGAAGAGATAAAAGTTGAAGAAATTACACCAATGCCTGTTACTAAAAGTAGCAACATAAAATTATCTCCAGTTGTTAGAAAAATAGTTTCTGAAAATAATTTAGATTTATCACAAATTATTGGTACAGGATCTGGTGGAAGAATTACTAGAAAAGACGTTGAGGCTTACATGGCTTCTGAAAATATGGGAACAAAACAGTCAATTGATAGTGCTGTTCAAGAAAAAGTAGAACAAACAGAATTACCAAAAGCTACAAACGGAGAAATTTCACGGCTTAGAAGAAGAATTGCTGAAAATATGGTTATGTCTAAGCAAACATCTGCTCATGTTATGACTTCTGTTGAGGTTGATTATGAAAATGTTGAAACGCTAAGAAGCAAACATAAGAAATCATTTAAAGAAGATAATGGCTTTTCGCTTACCTTCCTTCCGTTCATTTCTTTAGCAACAATTTACGCTTTAAGGGAATATCCCGCTGTAAATAGTTCATTTGATCTAGATAAAGAAACTCACAGCATTCATAGTCATATCAATTTAGGTATTGCTATAGACCTTAACCAAGAGGGGTTATTAGTAGGAACTATGCGTGAAGCGGATTCGTTTAGTCTGAAAGGTTTAGCAAGAAAAATTTCTGATACTTCTATAAAATTACGTGAAGGTAGTTATGAACTAGATGATGTATCAGGGAGTACTTTTACAATCTCTAACAATGGATCTTTCAATTCATTTTTAACTTCTCCAATCATTAATCAACCTAATGTTGCAATTTTATCCACGGAGTCTGTTAAAAAAAGACCAGTTGTTATAGAGGCTCAGGATGGAACTGATTCTATAGCAATTAGGCACACGGGATTACTTAGCTTGACATGGGACCATCGAGTTTTTGATGGTTCAATTGCATTGTTATTTTTAAACTCTATAAAAGAAAAATTAGAGAATAGTGACTGGTCTCAGGAATTAGCTTGAGAAAATTAAACATTCGCTGGATTGGAAAGCTTCCATATTCTGAGGCATATGATCTTCAATTAGGTTTACACAAAGCTGTATCAAGTAATTATGAAGATGATGATTACCTTTTATTGCTTGAACATGACAGTGTGATTACATCCGGAAGGTCTTCAAAAGAGAATAATTTACTTGTTTCTCAAGAAACTTTAAATCATATGAATATAGATTTTTTTGAAACTGATAGAGGAGGAGATGTTACTTTTCATGGAGAAGGACAGCTAATAGGATATCCAATAATCAGGCTTCAAGATCCAAAAAAGGTAGTTCCTTTTGTAAGGTCTATTGAAAATATTCTTATTCAGTCTTTAAATGACTTATCTATTGATTCTTTTACTAAAGAAGATGACACAGGAGTTTGGACTTCAAAAGGAAAAATTGCTTCAATTGGTATAAAAGTTAGCAAATGGACAACTTATCATGGCTTCTCGCTTAATATTTTCGATAAATTAGAAGGTTTCGATTTAATAAACCCTTGTGGAAACGATGCTGAGAGAATTACATCTATTCAAAGTTTTAATGATAAAGTTTCTTTTGATGAAGTTTCAAGAATAGTTTCAGATAATTTTTTTAAATTATTTGAGTATACAGAAGTTGATGAACAGTTCTCGCAGTTTACTCCAAAGCAACTCAAGTCAAAAAAAGAATTCAATATCGACAAGATGGTTGCTGCGGGAGTTTTCAAACCATCTGGCAAAGGAATTCCAATAACCATAAAAGGGGTCTTACCTACTGAACCAAAAAGGCCAGAATGGATGAAGGTTAAAGCTAATTTAGGAAATGATTATCGGTCATTAAAAAATTTATTAAGTGAAAAAAAACTTAATACAGTTTGTGAAGAAGCTTCTTGTCCAAATATTTATGAATGTTGGTCTATGGGAACAGCAACTTTTATGATTATGGGAGATGTTTGTACTAGAGCATGTGGATTCTGTGATGTTAAAACTGGAAAACCTGGAACTTTAGACTTAGGTGAGCCAGCAAGAGTAGCAGAGAGTGTTAAAGCTATGGAATTAACCCATGCTGTGATCACCTCAGTTAATAGAGATGACTTGGAGGACGGAGGGTCACAGTTTTTTGCTGATACTATTAACGAAGTTAAAAAATTAAATACTAAATGTGATGTAGAAGTATTAATACCTGATTTTAAAGGCGACAGGGCTGCCATTGACAATATAATTAAAGCCTCTCCTGAGGTAATCAATCATAATCTTGAAACTGTTCCAAGTTTGCAAAGAGAAATAAGAACATCTGCTTCTTATGGAAGGTCCCTGTCTTTATTACATTATGTTAAATCTCAAGGATTTGAAGGAAAAACAAAAACTGGCTTGATAGTTGGTATGGGTGAGAAAAAAGAAGAAGTGGTATCTGTTCTTAAAGATATTTCAAAATTAAATGTAGATATTGTCACTATTGGACAATACCTACGTCCCACTGCAAAACATAGACCTATTGACAGGTACGCACCTGAAGAAGAATTTGAATATTACAAATTCATTGGTGAGTCATTTGGAATTCCGCATGTTGAGTCTGGTCCACTAGTGAGATCTTCATATCATGCAAAAGATTCCTTTGCCTCTGTATAGTTTCTTATATACTTAAATCAATGTTTGATAAAGTAACAAAATCTATTCGAGTTCTTTCCGCTGCTTCAGTTGAAAAGGCAAACTCTGGTCATCCAGGTATGCCTATGGGTATGGCAGAAGTAGGAACGGTTTTATTTGGAAAAATATTAAAGATTTCTAATAAAAATCCTGATTGGATAAATAGAGATAGGTTTGTTTTGAGCGCAGGGCATGGATCTATGTTGTTATATAGTTTGTTGCATTTTAACGGTTACGATATTTCAATGGAGGACATCAAGAAATTCAGACAACTTGATTCAAAGACAGCTGGTCATCCTGAAGTAGACACATCATTGGGAATTGATATTACAACGGGACCATTAGGGCAGGGGTTTGCAACAGGAGTGGGGCTCGCGTTAGCAGAATCATACTTGGCTGAGATTTTTGGCAAGGATGTCATAGACCATTATGTTTATGGCATTGTCTCAGACGGAGATTTAATGGAGGGTGTTTCTTTTGAGGCTGCAGAGTTAGCTGGGGTTTGGAAATTAGGAAAGTTAGTTTACATATTTGATGATAACAATATATCTATAGATGGAAATGTTGATAAAGTATCAATTACTAATCAAAAGAAAAAGTTTGAGTCGATTGGATGGCATGTTGTAGAGGTTGATGGCCATGATGAATCACAAATTTTAAATGCTATTGAAGTTTCAAAAAATGAAACAAATAAACCATCTCTGATAATTGCGAAAAGTACAATTGGTAAATTTTCTCCAAACAAACAAAACACAAGTTCAATACATGGTGCTCCATTAGGTGATGAAGAAATGAATCTTTTTTTAAGTGAGGTGGATTGGAGTGGCGATCCTTTTTCGCACGATGATGATGTATATGAGTATTTTGATAACAAACGTACTGAAGACAACTCAGCGTATAAAAATTGGCAAATTAATCTTAACCAAAAATTAGAAGAAGATGATACATTCAAATTGCTATGGGAACAGTTTATATCACATGAATTGATAGTCCCAGAGAATTTTAAAATTCAAGATGCAGCAACTCGCGTTTCCGGAGGTAAGTATTTAAACCTTATTGGTTCTAAAAATAAGTTTGTATTAGGTGGTTCAGCTGATCTTGCGGCATCGACAAAACAAATTATTTCTGACGAAGTATATTCGAGTAACAATAGAAGAGGTCAAAATATTGAGTTTGGAATTAGAGAACATGCCATGGCAGCAGTTGTAAATGGTATAAATCTACACAGTAAACTGTATGCTTTCGGTTCAACGTTCTTAGTATTTTCTGATTATATGCGCCCAAGTATTAGGTTAGCTTCACTCATGAATATAAATTCATCGTATATTTTTACTCATGACTCTATCTACCTAGGTGAGGATGGACCAACTCATCAACCAATTGAACATTTAATGTCCCTAAGACTGATACCAGGGGTAGATGTAATTAGACCTTCAAATAGCATTGAAATTGATTTTGCGTATAGATATTTATTTTCCAACACAAGCAACCCTAAGGTACTGTCTCTTACAAGGCAAAATTTGAAATATTTAGATTATAAAGTTGATTATGAGAATTTTGTAAAAGGAGGGTATATAGTTTCAGACGGGACTGATCTTACAATATTTGCATCAGGCTCGGAAATCAATGTTGCATTTGAATTAAAGGAGAGACTAAATAAGTTTTCAGTTCAAATTATAAGTGTTCCAATATTAAATATATTTAATAAGGAAAAAGCAAGTGAACTTATTAGAGGTAACTTAGTATTTTCCATAGAGTTGGGAAAATCAACTGGTTGGTCTGACTATGTAGGTGATATTACAGAGTCATTTAGTATTCAAACTTTTGGGAAATCTGCTCCAGAATCTGATTTAAGTAAGTACTTTAAAATGGATATAGATTCAATCGAAAATAAAATAAAAAGTTATTTGAATTAACAACCAGTATAGGATTTCATTTCAGATTTAGTTCTAGCCCCTGCAACTCCATCTGGAATTAAACCAACTTTTCTCTGGAAGGCTTTAATTGCTTCTCTTGTGTAAGAACCCATTTTTCCATCAATTATTCCAGGATTAAATCCATTATTTGCAAGATATGTTTGTACTTCTGCAATTGAATCTAGTTTTGCTGATCTATTATCTCTGGCTTCACAATAATTTTCACTTTTACAACCTGTGTATTCTCTAATAGCAGCTTTAGTTTTGTTTCCAGCAATACCATCAGCAAGTAATCCATTTTCTTTTTGGAATACTTTAATAGCATTTGTAGTTTTTGGACCAGACTGACCATCAATGGGACCTGGATTAAATCCATTGTTTGAAAGGAATTGTTGAATGTCTAATGTGGAATTTATCACTAAACTACTATTATCTTTTGGTGTACATGCATCATTTCCTGCATTCGGGTTTGATACGGCAGTAGACGTTGCTTCTGCTACTTCACCACCGTTTGCTGCCCAACTTCCTTGAAAGGGATTAGTATCAAATACTATTGCTGGGACTAAGGATTTTTCGACAAGTTTGTCTACAATATATGAAACCTCGCCAATAGTAACTTTTCTACTAGGACAGAATTTATCTGTAACATCGCTACAAGCAGGTATAACATCATTTGCTGCAAGAATATTAATTTCGTTTGTCCACCTACTTGCACCTTCATCTGAATACTTATCAATAGAGCCACTAAGGTTGTTTGTTGTGCCAGCTTTTATGGATTTTACTAGTAAACAAGCGAGCTCATCTCTAGAAACGATTTCTGCTGGTTGAATTTGAAAAGGACTACCAAAACAAACTTGCATTCCATAGTAAGGCAATGCATTTGTTGCTTTTTGATAGATACTTTGGTCGTCATCACTATATGCATTTGGCGCATCAAGAGACACACCTCCAACAACTGTTACAACTGCTGCAGCTTCTTCTCTAGAAAGTGTTTTTGCTTGACATGCACTTGAGGTCTCATTGCATACATTAAGAAGTCCTGCTTTTGATAAATAATTAAGGCCTTTAGTTGATGTAGCGTACTGAGGTGTATCTCCAGACGAGCTAGTTGAGTTATCAGCAATAGTGGTTGTATTATTAGCAGTAATAGGACCTATATTTAATGTAGAAATATCAGACTGACTTGAAGTTTTGAAATAATGGGATGTAAAGCCGAGCTGAGATTTTATATTTCTTCCAGACTTAGTTACAGTTTTTGATGAACCATTTTTAAAGCCGTTCATTGTAATTTGTAAAGCAGCACCCGACTCTGCAACTGAAGAGACGTATATATCCGTAATAGCATCAAAACATGGTGTATCACCACAAAGTATATTTTTAGATAGCTGATATGAACTGAAATCATAAGACCACGCAGCTTTAGGATTTCCTACTCTATTGTCAACTGACCATGGGTCATCCACTGTTTTCAAGTATGGCCATGGTGTTGCAGATCCAAATCCAACAACATTATCGTTGGTTTTTCCACCAGTTGATGAAGAATAGAACGCTTGCACGACAGAGCTTTGGGTGTATCCTCCGTCATAAGTGATAACTTTTCCAGAAGTATTATTTACTGCCTGTACCCAGTTTGGCCCAGCAATTTCTTTGAGATATCCATAATAATATTGACTAGATGCTGTAGAACCTATATGGCACCAACAGTAGTCTTTTCTTGAGCTTGACAAGCCAGCATCAGTATCAGTTTTTTCAGAAGGTTTGTTTTGTTTTAAATACTGAAAGACAGCATAGCTTCTACCTACTAAAGCTTGTGCTTCAAGAGCTTTTACATTCCAGTGTGAAGGCATTTCTGCTAATCCATATAAGTATTTTTCTATATTTACGGCTAAAGAAACATGAAAGCCACTGGATACATTTTTATTTCTTAATTTAAGAACACCATGTTTGTGCTCCCTTGGGCCAACCCGTATTCTTCCACCATCGGACCAGCTAATTCCAATATTGCATGCAGCGGGAACTTTTGATAATAACGGGTGTCCAGTAAAGTAGCAGTTTCCATTTGAATAAATGATATTGATAGTTGCGCCACCCGAAATTTTAAGAGGACCAAAATCAGATTCGCAGGCACCATCCGAATTTGCATCCGATTTAATTTTATTAACAGTAGCATCATCTATAGATCCTGACTGTTCTAGACCAACAGAAGCTTGATAATTCCTCAGTGCATTTGCTGTCCTATCACCAAAGGAACCATCAATGGTGCCCGGATCGAAACCTCTTGATGAAAGAAAAGCTTGAACTCCAGCTGTTTGAGGTAGATTTGCTTGGCAAATAAATAGAGTTGGAGGACTTGAAGATGGAAGGGTAGTAAGGTTTATAGATTTTGCATTTCTAGCTAGCCCGACCCATAGGGCATCACTATTAGTTGATATATCAGGTGAAGATAAACTTATTTCTGACAACTGTTTTACTGATGTTCCTTGAAAATAGTAGCTTACGACTTCATTAGAGTTACATGAGCTTGTATTTGAACAAAAACTTGCTCCAACTTCTGTTAGCCCTTTAGCACCATATTGGCTAAGACCAACACCATGCCCCCAGCCACTTCCCTGAAATGTAAACGAAACGGAACTGTAGCTTCTCATTGCCTGCTTTGTTGCAGGACCAACTTCACCATCAGCCGTGAGGCCTACAGTTTTTTGAAAGCTTTTTATAGCTCCGTCAGTTCTCGCTCCACTTAAACCATCAACAGGACCAGGGTTAAACCCATTACAATTTAGAAATGTTTGAATATCTATTAAGTTACTCAATGGGGCTACTGCATTGTCTGCGCAAAATAAAGTTGTATGAGATGGAATCTCAAATGCTAACACAGGTTCTTTTTGTGCATTAATAAATAAGGACATTACAAAGAATGTACCAATAAATAATAAAGATTTTATAAAGCCCCGTATCATTATTTCATTTTAGGGTAGATAAAGTACTTTTCACAGTTCATGGTTATATTTCCACTTTTTATACAATTGTAGTGAAAATAAATATCCAATATAGCTGAAATACGATAGATATGTTATTGGAAATAAAAGCCCTCTGTACTCTTTGAAAATATTTGGTGGAACAAATAAAACAATAAATAATAGATATAGTCCTATAATTTTATTTTTTTTAAAAGCTTCTAGACCTATTAGAAACATTGTGAAGTAGGAAAAAAATGAAATAATAAATACTTGAGAAAAAAAGTCTATAGAACTTTCAGATGAAAATTCTAAGTAATACGTAAAGATTAATAATATCAACAAAGCTTGTTTGTAATTATTTTTTATAATATTTTTTAACACTTATATTATTGTAAGTTATATATGCAACTGAGTGAATTTACCTTTATATTTTTGACGCTTTGTATACCTTTTTTGTATTACATTGTGCAATCAACAGGGCCTAAAAAAGGATTTAGTATTTTGTTTGTTGGAATTATTTCACTAAATACATTACTTAAACCTGATAACTTCTCTTTTCTGGGGTTATTTTTTTTAATTTTATATTTGTATTCATATGAGAAAATAGAGAGCAAATATTATCTAGCTTTATCATTTTTTTCATTCAGTTCATTAATATTTAGTGATCTTGGTATCAAAAATTTAAATAGTATAGTTCCTATTCTGCTTATATCATCTATCTTTTCATTGATGATGATAGGACATTGGTTTTTAGTTGACCCAACAATTGATAGAATTGGAATGAAAAATATTTCAAAATTTTCAATTTATTTATCTGCACTCCTTTCGTTATTAGTTTTTACAAATGTATATGAAAGTAATTCTGAATTTTTTAATTTAGTTGGAAACGATTTATTAAACAATGTCATTATTTTTCTTTATTTATCTGCAGGATTTTTATCATTTGGATCTTTTAAGTCTTTACAAGAAAAATCGTACACAGGCGTTATGGCTTGTACTGGATTAAGCTATCTGTCTCTTATTGTTTCATTAGGTGCTTCTGGAACTTTAATACTTTCTATTTAACACTATTCTTAAAGTATGAAAATCTATACAAAAAAAGGTGATAATGGAGATACTAAACTTTTGTATGGTGATGCTGTTTCTAAAGATAGTATTGCCCCTGAAGCTTATGGCTCAGTAGATGAATTGGTTGCTGCTTTAGGCTTGATTAGATATGAAAAAAAATTACCTCAAAAAACAAAAGATTATATATTACAAATACAAAGAGAATTATTTGTTGTTGGAGCAGAGTTAGCAACCTCAAAAGAGAAAAGGTCAAAATTAAAACCACTGGAAACATTAGTGATAGACAGTATGGTTGAAAATCTTGAAAAGGAAATTGATTACCTAACTAAAAAGAATGGAATTCCAGATTTTTTTGTCGTACCAGGTGAAAATAGTATTTCTTCTAAATTTGATTGGTGCAGAGTTGTTTCTAGACGTGCTGAAAGAAAATGCGTTGCATGGAAAAAATTGAATAAGATAGAAGACACTAAAGTAATTGTCTATCTAAATAGATTATCTGATTTACTATGGATGTTGGCTAGAGATTATGAAAAGGAGTGGACAGCAAGTAAATGAAGATAAAAGTTTCACTAATTACAAATCTTGAGGATATCAACGCAGAATCTGTTAATGATTACGAAATTAATAAAAAATTATTCGAAGTTAATAAGTTTGAGGCAAAAAAGGGACAGATGTTTTTTTTGGCGGATTCAGATGATGCAGACTGGTCAACACTGATAGTCGGTACAGACGGTTGTGATTCTGAATATGATTTTGTAAATCTAGGAGCCAAGATAGGGAAAAAAATTGGCAAAGATTCTGATATTAAACTATTTCAAAATTCTAAAGATTTAGATCTTTATTCAATTGAATTTGGATTAGAAATTTCTACATATTCATTTGATGAGTTCAAATCTGAAAAAAGCACTGACATAAATTTTAAAGTAATTGACAGTGAGTATTCTGATGAAATTAAAAATAAAATACATTCTATATTTTGGGTTAGAGATATGGTTAACTATCCAGCATTAACAAAATCACCAGAGTTTTTTCAAGAAATGGTAGAAGGCCTTATTGATGGTTTAGATATCAACTTAACTGTTTTTGACGAAAAATGGATTTTAGAAAATAATATGGGGGGAGTAGCTGGTGTTGCTCAGGGGTCTGATAGATCTCCAAAGTTTCTTGTGGGCGAATACAATCCAAATGCAAAAAAACAAGTTGCTCTTATTGGTAAGGGTGTCTTATTTGATTCAGGAGGTCTTTCACTAAAGTCTCCATCTGGCATGGAAACAATGAAATCTGATATGGCAGGAGCTGCAACTGCATGGGGGATTATTGCTTTAGCTGCAAAACAAGAAATTGATATTGGATTAAAGGTTTATACCCCAATTGTAGAAAATATGCCTAGCGGTTCTGCAATAAGACCAGGGGACGTGTTAAAGATGAGAAACGGAAAAACAATTGAGGTTATGAATACTGATGCGGAGGGCAGACTTATTATGGCTGATGCATTAGCTTATGCCAGTGAAAGCTCTCCTGATATAATTTGTGACGTAGCAACTCTTACTGGTGCAGCTTATGTAGCTTTAGGAGTTGAAATTGGAGCTGTGTTTTCAAATAATAATCGAACATTAGATAATTTTTTGAATTCAAACTCAGAGTGTTTTGAAAATTATCACTCATTACCTCTTGAGCAAAGTTACAAGTCACTTATTAAATCTAACATTGCAGATATGAAAAATACTGGGGGAAGATTTGGTGGAGCAATCACAGCAGCACTGTTATTAGAGGAGTTTGTGAATGATATTGATTGGGTACACTTAGATATTGCTGGACCAGGTAGATCTAGAAGCAATAATGCAATTTATTCTGAAGGTGGAACAGGATTTGGAGTTGTAGGTTTTTATAATTTTTTAGACGATCAGTCTAAAAACTAAGATTCTTCAGAAGAATTTTTAATAATGAATATTAAAGTGTCACCAGTAGCCATAGTGGCTCCTTGCGCAACATTTGTTCCAATTACTTTTCCTTCACATCCCTGAACATCACTTGATTCATAATTTTTTTTCAAAAATAAAATAACATTACTTTCACGCATGTAAGTTTTAATAATTTCTTCTGCTTCTTCAACTGTATATTGACATGGGGGAATATTTGGAATGGGAGCAGAAAACTTTTGACCTGAAACTTCAAGATCAATTACTGTTCCTTCAGGAACTTCTTCATCTAATTCTATGCTTTGACTCAAAACAAGGCCCGGAGTTTCATCTGAATCCACTAAATTAATATTAGGGAGAAGGTAACTAGAAAAAGCTATTTCCTCTGCTACCAAAACGTTAAGACCTGTAAGCTCTGGAATAGTAACAGTTGGAATCTCATAATATTTATCAATATCGCTTGAATCAGAAGGCCAATCCTCCACTGGTAATTCTTCAACAACTTTTGTCATAAATTCTTTCCACATTGGTGCAGGCACTCTTCCACCAGAAACATTTTTTATTAATTCTCCATTAATTTCTACATCAGTCAATGGAAGTTGTTCTTCAGCGAATCCAATCCAAACTGAAGAAGTATATTGAGGAATAAAACCTATAAACCACGCTTCTCTAAATCCTTGGTGGGTACCAGTTTTCCCCGCAATAGGTCTATCATCAAGAACTGCTCTAGTGCCAGTACCATATTGAGCCGCTACTTCTAAGGTCTTTCTTACTGCTGCAGCAGCTCCTGGATCAGGTATTGAAATTCTTTGTGAAACAATATTTTGGTAAAGTACTTCGCCATTTACATCCTCTATTCTTTCAATAAGATAAGGTGGTGCCAAAACACCATTTGTAGCAAAAGAGGAGTAAGCAGAAGCAATCTCAATAGGGGTTACTGCACCAGCACCCAAAGTAAGAGAAATTACTGGATCAATATTTGAATCAATACCTATTCGATTTGCAGTAGATGCAAGCTTTTCCCCTCCAAGCTCAGAAGCCATTTGAGCAAAAACTGTATTAATAGATCTCCTAGTAGCTTCTTCAAGTGAAATCATCCCAGATGTATCAAGAAGTCTAATTGACCTGTTGTACTCACTCTTATCATTACATGGTTTAAATATGTATTGAGATTCGCTTTCAATGTCTATTTGAGTGGTATTCGCCTGTTCTTCAATTAATTCAGGATCTTGGACGATAGTAGTGCCTTCTGGAAACTCAACTCCCTCTATGTCTTCCTGATAAATAATTGGATTTCCCTCTTCATCAAGTTGATTTAATGCCTTACCAATTTCTGTAAGTTTTTCAATTTCATCTTCAATTTCATCTAAATCTGAAACTAATGGAAATTGTTTCATAAAATCAGAATTTTTTAAATCTTCTATATGATAACCAACGCACTGAAGCTCAATTGCTCTATCTTGTGCAGATATTTTATTTAAATAACGATCAGCTGTAATTGATGTACCGTAATTTCTTACTACCCATTTAGTACCAATTCCATCTGGCGCACATGGATAACCGCAATCTATTTCTACTGGACTTCTTGAGTCTCTATTACTATAAAGCTTTAATCCTGATTCTAAAGCAGCTAACAAGGTAATTGGTTTAAACGCAGAGCCGGGATTTCTCTTTCCTTGAGTTGCTAAGTTATACTGCTCTTCTTCAAAAGGTATTCCTGAAGCCATGACTTCGATACCCCCTGTATAATTATTTATTAAAGTAATAACTCCTGTTGGATTTGGATCATCATTTTCATCTTCAGTATTTTTTGATGGCACCCATTTGTTTAAAATTTGGTTAGCATGCTGTTGATATTCAAGATTTAGAGTAATATATACATTTAAACCTCCACCTCCGGTACAAGAAGTATCATCTGATGGACAACCGAAAATTTTCTTTTTCCTTTCTTCTTTAGTATTTCCTAAAACTGCAAATTCAGGATCATTAAGTAGTTGTCTTTTTACCTCTGCAACAACATGTTCTGCTTGTGACTCAACTTGAATAGATTCAGCAATATTAAGTGGAGCAAGTTTTGCAGACCTAGCTTGTATATCAACAATAAATCCTTCTTTAAGCATGATATTTAGTACATCATTTCTTCTTTCGATTACTCTCTCTGGATACTTTCTTGGATTGTAGTAAGCAGGACTTCTAATAATGACTACAAGTGTTGCAGCTTCGTCAAGTGTCACATCTCGGATGTCTTTATTGAAATATTCAAATGCAGCTGATTGGATACCGTAAGCACCAGAACCCCAATATATAGAATTAATATAGTATTCCAAGATTTGATCTTTTGTGTACCTTCTTTCTAGTTCTGCTGCTACAACTGCTTCAGCAACCTTTCTCCTTACTGAAATTTCATCACCAACAAATGATTGTTTTGCAACTTGAGAGGTAATTGTAGATCCTCCTCTAGTAACTCCCCTAAGGTTGTCTAAAACTGCACTTAAGATAGCTACAAAGTCTACTCCTTCATGAAGGTAATAATTACTGTCCTCAGCTGCAAGAAGTGTATTTACTACAAAAGAAGGTATTTCAGTTAAAGGAATAGGGTCTCTATTTAATCCATCATGAAGTTCGTCTAAAATCTTGTTATCAGAGGTAATGATTGTAGAAGGTTCAGAAAGTGAGACAAAATTTAAAACCATTCCTTCAGCTCTTGGTAAAAATTTCTCTTCGAGAGAAGTTACAACTTCCATCCCTGATTTTATTGGCAAGAATGTAAAAAAACTTACCCACCCTGCAAGCAGTATGCTCGAGATAAGAATTATAAAACCTGCTACATACCTTGATCCATATCTAGTTTTAGATTCTAAATTATGTATTTGTGCCATATGAAAATGATAACCTCATTAATTTCAAACAATTACTTTGTGTAAGTAAATTTCTGGTCTTATACATATTAATACTGTACAATTGTACCGATGGAATATTCACCTGGTTTAAGAGGAGTTGTAGCAGGAGAAACAGCAATTTCTACTGTAGGTAAAGAAGGTACTTCACTCAGATACAGAGGTTACGACGCAATTGAACTTACTAAAAACAACACATATGAAGATGTAGCATCACTTATTATTAAAGACTCCTTAGATGGTGATGAGTTTAAAGAAGCATTTTCAAAACACTACAATAACAAAGCTTTCGAAGATGAAACAGTTTCAAAAAATATAGAAAATTTAAAATCCCTGCATCCACAAAGCGACATGCACCCAATGGCATTGCTGAGAACTATAGTTTCTGGCGGACAAGAAATAGAATCTGATACGGAAATTGAATCAATAGCAAGAATTAGTGCAACTGTCTGTTTCGCAATTGCCTCTTATCATAAAGCTGATACCAACATTCTTTCAGATAAGTATTTAGTTGCAAGTTCACTTTTACCAAATGATGCGAATGATGAAATGCTTGAAGCATTAGACGATATGCTTATCCTTTATGCCGAGCACGGTTTTAATGCATCAACTTTCGCAACACGAGTTACCGCATCTACTAGAGCAGATTTAACTGGATCAATTGTTTCCGGTATAGCAGCTTTAAAAGGAGAATTACACGGTGGATCAAATGAAAGAGCAGTTGAGTTAATCAACAGTTTTAATACAGTAGATGAAGCTGAAGAAGGAATTTACTCACTTCTTGATGAAAAGAAAAAAATTATGGGATTTGGACACGGAGTATACAAAGTTCAAGATCCAAGAAGTCCAGTTGTGAAAAACTGGGTAGAACAGTTAGTAGATAATGATTATTCTAAAAATAGATTTGAAATAGCAAAAAAGATTGATGAAATAATGGATGCTGAAAAAAATCTTTTCCCAAATGTTGATTTTTATGGAGGTTTGCTGTTATCGGAACTTGGTTTTGAGATTGATTTATTCACACCAATATTTGTTGCTGGCAGATCTGTAGGATGGGCTGCACATTATTTTGAACAAAGAGAGCAAGACATTTTGATTAGACCAGCTGCGAAGTATATTGGACCTTCTGAAAGATAATTTTTGAATTCAAACAATTTAGATCTTATAATTACTGAATATATTTCTAAGGATATAGAACAAGACGATAAACACTTTTTTTCTTCAAAATTAGCAATATTAGATACTATCGGATGCATAATCGAAGCTAGTAGTCATAAAGAAGTTGTCGAGTTTGCGTCAAAAAATAATATAAGCACTAATTTTCAAAATCCATTTAAAAATTTAAATTTTAATGAAAGTTATGAAAATATCTCCTGGTATCTTACTGTCTTGACTAGGTGGTTTGATTATAACGACACTTTCTTAGCAAAAGAGTGGGCACATCCATCCGATAATTTTGGGACAATTTACAGCTATTTTTACAAAAACAATAATTATAAATTCTATGATTTTGTTAACTCCCTTACAAAAGCATATGAGATACAAGGTTCATTATGTTTAGAAACCTCATTAAATAAGTTAGGTTATGATCATGTATTTTATGTAAAACTTGCCTCAGGTTCTGTTTTCTCTCATTTAGTAAATAATGGTGACAGGAGCGCCACCAGAAGGACAGTCAATAATATTCTTTTAGATGGTCCAAGCCTCAGAGCATATAGGCATTTTCCAAATGTTGGAAAAAGAAAAAGTTGGGCAGCAGCTGATGCTGCTAAACGAGGTATTGAGCTTGCAGCTATAAGTACCTATAAGGATGAAATTTATGAATCTGTCCAAAATGAAGATAAATGGGGATTTGAGTATAGTTTTTTAGATAATTCAAAATTAGAAATTGGAAAAGAGCTAAATAATTGGGTTATTCAAAATATATTATTTAAAGTCTTATTTCCTGCAGAGTTCCATGGTCAGTCAGCTGTCGAAGCGGCAATTGAGCTAAGTGAGGAGTTTAATAAAAATATAAATAAGGTTAAAAATATAAATATTTACACTCATGAACCTGCAATAAGGATAATATCCAACAAAGAGATTTTAAAAAATGCTTCTGATAGAGATCATAGCCTTGAATACATGGTTGCTGCGGCCCTTCTTTATGGAGAATTAAAATACGAAATGTATGAAGAGAATTATCCAGGATTCAAGAAAATTAATAATTTAAGAAAAAAAATATTTGTTACTGAAGAACCTCAATTTACCAAAGATTATTATGAATTTACAAAGAGACATATTTCTAACTCAATAGAAATTGTATTTGATGATAATTCACTTTCAAAAAAAGTAACTATAGAAAACCCTATAGGCCATCCATCAAGAAGAGAGGAAGCGGTTCCTTTATTGAAAGATAAATTTCTCAGAAATGTCATATCTGTATTTGAAGAAGAAAAAGCATTAGAAGTTTGGAATAAAATTATAAATTTAGAAAAAGATGATGATTTAAATATGTTTTTTAATATTCTTAATGAAGATGAATGAAATATTTCTATTAGTTGGAGGAGAGGCAACAAGACTTCAACCACTTTCCTCTGGAATCCCTAAGGCTTTACTCACCATTAAGGGGGAGAAGATAATCGATAAAATTATTAAACAATTTTCAAATTTAGAAAATTTTAATTTTAATTTAATTTGCTCAATCAAACATGAGGATTTATGGAGAGATTATAAAAATACTCATAATAACAATGTAAATCTACATTTTGAAAAAACTAAGTTAGATACAGCAGGATACATTGTCGAAAATTTGGATTCAATGCCAGATTCATTTTACTGTATGAATGGTGATCTGTTGCTTGATGTAGATTTAAATAATTTTATTAGCGCTTCTATAAAATGCCCTAATTCTTTAATTGGATCATTTAGAGTGGAAGACCCAACAAGATTTGGAGTCTTGAAAATAAATGCTGAAAATAAAGTAGAACAATTCATAGAAAAACCTGAAGACAGTAGATATGGAAATAAAATAAGTTTGGGTTTATACCACTTGTATAAAAAAGATATTTTAGAGATAAATAAAAATCTTGAAATACCGTGTTCTTTTGAAAGACAGGTTTTTCCAGAACTATCTAAAGCAAATCTCTTAAGTACATACACAGTAAGTGGAGACATGTTGGATGTTGGAACATTGGAATCATACATCTCTGCACATGTAGCCAATGGAGAAGTAAATTGGATCTCACAAAATAACGTACAAATTAGCAAAAGTGCAACAATAATGAATAGTGTTATTCTGGATAACTGCTCTATTGAAGATAATGTAACGATTACAGATTCAATAATTAGTAGCTATTCAATTATCAAGAATGGTTCTACCATTAATAAAGAAATAATAAGGATAATTTAAAAAATGAAAATTTTAGTAACAGGAGGTGCTGGCTTCATTGGATCCCATCTTGTTGAAGAACTTTTAAGTAATGAAAATGAAATTTTAATCTTTGATAATTGCTTAACCGGAAAAAAAGAAAATTTAGATATTAAGGGTAATTTTAAATTTATAAATGATGACTTTGGTTCTGAAAATTCTTTAGAAGAAATTGAGAGATTTAATCCTGACATTTGTTTCCATTTAGCTGCTCAATCTTCAGTTGTTGTATCAGTTGAAAATCCAGCACTTGACTTTGAACATAATATTTTACAGCCGATTAAATTAATTCAAGTACTTTTAAAATCTAATTGTAAAAAATTTGTTTTTACATCATCTGGAGGAACTATTTTTGGTGAACCTACTACGATTCCCACAGCGGAGGAGGATTATGCAGATGAGCCAGAATCACCATATGGAGTTGCTAAAAAAAGATTAAATGAGTTAATAAAGATTATGACTAAAAGTGCAAATTTAAATTATTCAATTTTAAATTTATCTAATGTCTACGGTCCAAGGCAGGATCCATATGGGGAGGCAGGAGTAGTCGCGATATTTGCTAAAAAATATTTAAATAATGAAGAACCAACAGTATATGGTGACGGTGAGCAGACTAGAGATTATATATATGTAAAAGATGTTATCAGCGCATTAATAAAAGCATCACTAATTGAGGAAAATCATTTTTTGAATATAGGTACCGGTGTAGAAACATCGGTAAATGATCTCGTAAATTCTATGAAAATACAGTTTAATTCACAAATAAACCCCATTTATAAGCCTGCAAGAGAAGGCGAATTAAAGCGAAGTGTACTGAATAATACAAAAGCAAAAGAAGATTTAGATTGGAAAGCAGAATATAGTTTAGATAGAGGTATGAAAGAAGTTTTTAACTGGCTTAGAACTTAAAGAAAAAAATCTTCATTGTCATCTCTTATCAGTTCTTTTGCATTTAGATTAGAGTTTTCATAAACAAAACCTCTGATAATTGCTATTGGTACATCAATAGTTTTCTTCATGACTAGTTCTGCAGAACTTGCTAGTTCATCAATAACTGCAATTTCTGTTGCATTAAGTTCATTATCAAAACTATCTAATTTTCCAATATAACTTTCAAAAGGATTAATACCTGATGAGCCAATAGCAAAATTAACTTGACCTTTTCTCCATGCTCGACCAAATGTATCAGAAATTATCACTGCTATAGGTAAATTTGACAGAGATTCGAATTTTTTTCTAAATTTATCTGCTGATTTATTAGGATCTTTTGGTAGCAATAAAGCTGTATTTTTTCTCACATTTGACTTATCAATTCCTGCATTAGCGCAGATGAATCCATGATTTGTCTTTGCAATAACTAAATCTCCTCTTTTTCTTATGATTTTTTTAGACTCACTTTGTAATAGTTCTTCAAAATTAAAATTTGAAAGATCTCTTTCCATTCCTTCACTTTTAGAGACAATTTTTTGAGTAACAACAAAAATATCATTTTTTTCAATACCTATTTCACTTTGTTTGATTACATCATATGTGATTTCAGCTAAATTATCATCATCTTTGATTTCTGGAATTCCTTGAACAGGTATAATTCTTACTTCATTCATTATCCAATATCCTATTAGCTAGACTTTTTGAATCATTTGAATTTTTAAAAATAATTTGTTCTTCATAGACATTCGAAGAGGCATCAGAATCTCCATGGTGAACAATAAATTTGTTTACTTGATTTTTATAATATTTTTTTAATCCTTGAATATCTGGTCTATATCCCATATCCAAAAAGTTTTGAACAGAAGGACCTTTAAGGGCCTTCTTACCTACAAAAGGACTGATAGCAATAACATTTTTATGATGTTGGATTGCTTGATTAATTTTATTTAAGGAGAGAATGGGGCCAATAGATAGAATTGGATTTGATGGGCCAATAATTAAAATATCACTTTGATTTATTATGTTTATCAATTCACTTGAGACCCGTGCTTTTCTAGAGCCTTCATAAGAAATATTCATTAATCTTGGTTTTGCTTTTTTTTCAACAAAATAATCTTGAAAATTTAATTTTTCTCCTTTTTTTGTGATAAGTTTCGTACTTACTTTATCGTCAGACATTGGAAGTATCTTGCATTTAATATTAAATTTATTTTTTATTATATCTGTAATTTCTGAGAGTTTTAAACCTTCGCTTATCATTTGGTTTCTAAACAAATTAAGAGCTAAATCTTTGTCACCTAACATAAAATTCAAATCATGAAATTTTTTTAACTCATTATGTACGGAGAATTTATCATTTGAAATACCCCAACCATATTTTCCTTCAACATTGGCCAGTGCATAGATTACAGAATCAATATCAGGTGAAAGAGCTACCCCATGTATATATTCATCATCACCTGTGTTAACAATTATTGATAAGTCAATATTTTTAATTTTGTGTAATCCTTTTGCAAATTTAGCACCTCCAACACCTCCACTTAAATAAACAATTTTTTTCATTTTTATGTACCTTAAATTATTGACCTTTCAACTAACATTTTAGTAATGATAGACAAAGATATTCTAGAGGGATTATCTGAACTTGATGAAGCAGATTTAAAGAGAATTAAGTTATTGGTAGATAATAAGCTAAATATACAATCTGATGTAAAAGTTTCATATAGGACAAAATCAATAAAATGTGGGAAAGAGTCGTGTAATTCCTGTCCTCATGGTCCATATTGGTATGCAGAGTGGACTGAGGATGGAAAAAGAAAAACAAAGTATTTAGGGAAAAATTTAACAGATGCTTAGTAAGAATAAAATCGATCTTTTAATTAAAGTTGCTTTAGGTACCTTGCTTATAATTTTTTTGCGAGTAGAGCTAGTCTTTTCTGATTTACTTCCAACTGGCGGCGATATGGGAGCACATATTGTACCAACCAAGTTTTTCGTTAGTGAATTATTTAACAACTTTAAATTGAGTGGATGGTCACAGGATTGGTTTGCTGGTTATCCAATTTATTACTTTTACTTTCCACTCCCTCCAATTATTACTAGCTTATTAAATTTTGTATTTCCATTTTCAATTTCTTTCAAAATTATGGTTTTGATTTCACAAGTTTTACTGGTCATTTCCATTGAAATGCTTATGCGAAAAAATATAAAACAATTTTCTTTTTATGGATTTGGAGTTGGGTTAATCTATTTACTTACTGAATCTTTTACAATTTTTGGTGGTAATTTAGCTTCGTCACTTGCAGGGCAGTATTCTTTTACCTACTCAATTGCTTTTGCAAATTTATCAATTTTTTATCTGTTAAAGTCAGAATATAAATATAAAACGGAAATGGCTTCCTTATTTATAGGTTTATCTGTCCTTTCTCATCTAATTCCCTTCATGATTTATTTACCGATTTTTGCTTTTTGTTTTCTAAAAAGCAATGTAAAAGTTTATAAAAAGATTTCTTCATTTTTGTTATTTTTGTTTATTTCTATAAGGTTTACTATTTCATTGTTTCTAAATCTAGAATTCACTACAAACATGACCTACACTCCTTACACTCAGGTTTCTGATTTAGTAAAATCTGATATACTTCCATTTGCTATTGGTGCAATTATTTATATTATTTTTAGTGGTAGCAAAGCTTCATTAAAAGTTACCTCTGGTTTTGAATTATATCTACTTTCTATCTCAATATATTTATTTTTTTATGGACCTGAAAGTGCTCTTTGGAATGGAAGAGTTGTTCCTTTTTTTAATCTTAGCATTGTAATTCTATTTTTTACTTTGCTACAAACTGACATTAAAAATTTAACAAAAAAAGTACAGGGAAAATATCCTTTGCTTATATTTGTTTTATTTATTAATGGTTACTTTATGTATCTATATTATTCCAAATGGGGAAACACATATAGAACAACAACTATCAGTATTGTTTTGATTATTTTAATTATGACCTTTATTTCAATAAATTCTGACAATTTTTTAATATATACATCTCTGGTATCTCTTACCTTTGCAACTTTAAGCTACTTGCCTCACTGGTTAAATTGGAATTTTACAGGTTATGAAAGTAAAGACAACTGGTCAGACATCACAACTCTTTATGAGGGCTTAGAAGAACTTGATCCAGGTAGAGTTATGTGGGAACCAAATTCTGATTTAAACAAATATGGTACACCAATGGTCTTAATGACGATCCCAATGTTTACTGATCACCAAAGTGTCGAAGGTTTATATTTTGATTCAAGTATCACAACACCATTTCATTTTTTAACAGTTTCAGGACTCGCTGAAAGACCTTCTAATCCGGTTGGAGGATTAACTTATATTAATGGTGAATTTGATAAAGGCTTTAGATTAATGGAGGAATTGGGAGTGGATTATTTTATTGCATATACCTCGTCAATTAAAGATAAAGCCAACATGAATGAAAATTTTAATTTCTTATTTTCGAATGAAGTTTTTGATGTTTACTCAATAAACACAAAAAAAGTAGAGCTAGTTAAAGATGACTTATATTTATTTGAGAGTCCAGGTTTTTACGAACGCCTTAAAAGTGCCATTTTGAGGGAAAGCAGTGAACAGAATTTTTTTGATGCTGCTTACGAAAGTTTTAAAAATGAATCAAATTATAAAATAATTGAAAATTACGACAAAAGCTTTACAGATTCAAGTGATAAAAATTCTGAACTTTCAATTAGCGAATTAAATATAGGAAATAACTTAATAACCTTTAAGACGAATAAACCAAATCAACTTCATTTAATTAAAGTTTCATATTTTCCAAATTGGAAAATTACTAACGGCCATGGTCCTTATAGAATCTCTCCATCCTTTATGGCAGTTGTTCCAAATGATAATTTTGTTGAAATAAAATTTGAATCGACAAACATTGAAAAAGCTTTAAATTTCTTATCGTTTTTTTCACTTTGTGGGGGTTTACTAATAGCATATGCATATAAAAAAAGATTTAGTGATGTTAAATAAATTTAAATCCTTAAAAATATTTCAAAGTGATACTTCATTTATGCAGCTTTTGAGAACTTATATTGTAGGTGCTATAAATCTTATAATTGGTTTAACTCTGACATATATATTTCAATTTTGGATTCTTACTTTTATTGCATTTCCTCTTAGAACATACGTAACTAATGTATCTGGATTTCTAATCGGTGTAGTAATATCATATTTTCTATCTAGAAGAATAATTTTTAAATTTAGTTTTTTTGGAGGAAAACTTAAAGAGTTTTTGAATTTTTCTTACACCAACTTAATTAGTCTATTTGCTCCAAATATAATTTGGTTCATAATTAATTTTATAGATGATACTTTACAAAAAGATGAGGTTTGGTTTCTTGTAATTACAGTTTTAATCAATGGAGCAATACTGCCCATAAAGTATTTGATTTATAAATTTTTTGTTTTTAAAGATTCTCTATAAAAAATAATTCTTAATTTAATCAAGCTTTTTATTGTTCTTGGTATTCTTTTATAAATTAAGGAAACACTAGGTCTTATCTCATTTACTTTTGCAGGTATCTCTTTTATTTTTCCATCATTTTTTTCTATTCTGATCAATAATTCAGTATCAAAAATATCCTGTGTTGAAATAACTTGTGGTAAAAACTTTTCAATCTCTGTTTTTTTGACTGCTTTCATTCCGTGAGTATCGCTTAGTTTTGTTCCAAATAATATTTTAAGAAGATTAACAAAAAAATTCGTAGCTAACTTTCTAACGAATCTTCGCCCATCCTCAGAAGACCCTAGTCTTTTTGATGCAGTTATTGAAGAATATTGATCATCAAGCACTAAAGCTTCATGTAAAAAAGATTCAGAATAATAATCAATATCGAATGATATGACCAAATCATTTTTTGCTAATTCAAATCCTGCTTTTAATGCATTTCCGTAATTTGGTTTTGAATTTGAGATAATTTTTATTTCTGGATATTTTTTAATCAGTTCTTGAGCAATTGTTTTTGTGCTGTCAGTAGATCCATTTTCAGAAAATATAATCTCAAAATTTAGACCCGTTCTTTCACACATTGCATAAATTGCGTTGGTAGATTCTTCAATTATTTCTTCTTCGTTATAAATAGGAATTACAATTGAAAAATTCTTATATTTAAAGTTTGATTCCATCAAGAGTACAATAATTGGGTAATGACTAATAATCTAGATGTAATTTTTAAATCCTATGATATTAGAGGAGTCTTTGGGGAATCATTGACTTTAGAGGATGCTTATAAAATCGGTTATTCTTTTTCACAATTTGTTGAATCTGAAACAGTATTAATTGGCCATGATGGACGCATTTCTAATATGAAAATGTTAGATGCAGTTTCATCTGGCATAAAAAACAATGGTAAGTCAATACTGTATGTAGGCCTTGTCCCAACTGACGTTGTTTATTCTTTATCAGGACTACTTAAGTTGCCAGGAGTCATTATTACAGCATCACACAATCCCAAAGAATATAATGGACTAAAGCTTTGTAATTCTGGTGCTGTTCCGATTGGAGAGCAGTCAGGCCTATTAGATATAAAAAATAATATAAAAAATATTGACTTTGGTGAAATAAATAGTTTTCAAATAGAAAAAAATAATGAATTAGATTTATATTTTCAACATATTCAAAACCTTGTAAGCCCTGCAAAAATTAATGACAAAATCAAATTCGGAGTTGATGGTGGTAATGGAGCAATAGGATCAATATTTGATGAACTTGCAAAAATTTATAATTTTAATTGTGACGAACTTTATATGGATGTGGATGGAAATTTCCCAAATCATCCAGCTGACCCTTCAAATAAGGAAAATTTACAAGAGATTATAAAACTTGTTGAAGACAATAATTTAGATTTTGGAGTAGCTTTTGACGGTGACGCCGATAGAGCAGTATTTATTGATGATGTCGGTAAAGTAGTTTCGGGAAGTATGATGACAGTTCTTATTGCCGATTATTTATCTGAAACAAACGATAACCTAAAAGTTGTATATAACGTAAATGTTTCACCTCATGCTTTGTCTATACTCGAGTCAAAAGAGATATCGCTTTACAGGTGTAAAGTTGGCCATTCAAATATAAAAGCGATGATGAAAGAACTTGATGCAGATTTTGGCGGTGAGCACAGCGCACACTTTTACTATAAAGATAATTATTTTGCAGATTCGGCAATACTAACTCTTCTGATGTTGATGAGTATTGTTTCTGAGCGTGCCGAAAAAGTAAGTAGTATGATTGATAAATATAATTTCCCTCCATCCTCTGGAGAAATTAATTTCACGGTAGATGATGTGGATAATTCTTTGGAAAAAATTAAATCAGTTTTTACTGGTAATTTTGATGAACTAGACGGATTATCTTATTTTGATGAAAACTTTTGGTTCAATGTTCGAGGCTCAAATACTGAACCTAAATTAAGAGTAAATATAGAAGCATCTTCTCAAAAAATACTAGACGAAGTTTTAGAGAAAATATCAACTAATATATAGGTAATAATGATTGAGCATGTACTTGATTTAGGTAATCAATTAAAAAAAGATTTAGAAACTTCAAATGATTTTGTGGTTGACTCATATGAAGATTTATTAATAATTGGCATGGGTGGTTCAGGAGTAGCAGGGGACGTTTTAAAGCTTGTTTTGAATGAAACTTCACAGATAAATGTTGAAGTTAGAAAAGCTTATGGGATTCCAAAGGCTATTGCAGAAAGAAGACCGAAGTGTTTATTTATTTCTTATTCAGGAAATACAGAAGAGACTCTCGAAGCTGTAAATGATGCAATTAAATATAATTTAGATTGGTCGGCAATCTCAAGTGGAGGCCAATTGTTAGAACTTGCATCAGTGAATAAGAAACCGTATGTTAAAGTTCCAACAGGACTCCAACCCAGAGCTGCATTCGGAATAATGACAAAAGCTGTAATGCATTTTGTTTCTTTGGATACTGGTAGTGAGTATTTAAAACTATGTAATCAAGCAGGTGATTATTTAAATGAGGCCTTAGGAAACCAAATAGAAAACGAATTATTATCACACGCTTTAAAAATTTCTAAAGAAATCAGCACTAAGACGTCTGTAATTTATGGAGGAACTCCATTGACTTATTTAGTTGCCCAACGGTGGAAAACACAAATTAATGAGAATGCAAAATCTAAAGCTTTTGTTGGTTATATGCCTGAGATTCATCATAATGAGATACTTTCTTGGGAAGCAAACAAACAAGACTCAAAAAATAATTATCATTTATTATTCTTGAGATCCCCAAATGAAAATTCTCAAATTAGTAAGAGATTTGAATTAACAAAAAAAATAATCGGTGATAAGGTTGAAATTTCTGAAATAGAGAATATCTCTTCAGAGAATATAATTAGTAATTTATTTCATCTAACATTATTAGGTGATTTAGTAAGTGTTTATATGGCTGAAAATTTAAATATTGATCCCTATGACATAACTGCAATTGAAGAATTAAAAAAATTACTGAAGGAGTAAATCAATTATGTCTACTATTAAAGATTCTAAATTATCTATTGTTGGTAAAGATGAGGTCAATTGGGCACAAAGACAAATGCAAGTATTAGAAGATATAAAGCTTGATTTTGAAAAAAGAAAACCTTTGGAAGGATTGAACATTGGTGCATGCATGCATGTCACTAAAGAAACTGCAAATTTAATGCTTACTTTACAATCAGCAGGGGCAAATGTTGCTTTATGTGCCTCTAATCCACTTTCAACAAAAGATTCTGTTGCAGCTTATCTTGCAGAAAGCGATATTCAGGTTCATGCAATTCATGGTGTAAGTAATGATGATTTCTTTAAGCATCTGAATTCTGTATTAGATACTAAACCAGATATAACAATGGATGATGGAGCGGATTTAGTTTCCCTACTACATACAGATAGAGCAGATCTACCTGTCATGGGCTCTATGGAGGAAACTACAACAGGAGTAATAAGACTTAAATCAATGGAAAAAAATAACAAGCTAAGGTTTCCGGTTGTTGCTGTAAATGATTCGGACACTAAGCACCTTTTTGATAACAGATTTGGTACTGGCCAAAGTGCTATGGACGGAGTTGTTAGAGCTACAGATTTACTTATCGCAGGTTTAAATGTTGTTGTCATTGGATTTGGTGATTGTGGAAAAGGAGTTGCCGAGAGAGCTTATGGAATGGGAGCTAAAGTAACAGTTGTTGAACCAAATTCAGTAAGAGCTTTAGAGGCTTTAATGCATGGTTATGAAGTAAAATCTAGCATCAATGCTGCGAAGATTGCAGATGTCATTATCTCTGTAACTGGCAATATGCATGCTCTAGATAAGCAACATTTTGATGTCATGAAAGACGGAGTAGCTTTGGCAAACGCAGGTCATTTTGATGTAGAGATAAATCTTGGAGCACTTAAAGAGCACAGTTCTAGTATTGATAGAGTAAGAGAACATGTTGATAGCTATAAATACAATGGTAAAGAAATTCTTATACTTGCAGAGGGAAGATTAGTAAATTTAGCTGCAGCAACAGGACATCCAGCATCTGTTATGGATATGTCTTTTGCAAACCAAGCTCTAGCAGCTGAATGGATAAAAGATAATTACAAAAATTTAGAGTCGAAAGTTTACACACTTCCTAAAGAAGTAGATTTGAAGATAGCTGCAACTAAATTGGGACTCATGGGTGGAGAGTTAGAGATCCTTACTGAGGAACAAATTGAATATCTTGACTCATGGGAGCATGGCACTAGCTAAATTTGAGTATATTTAAAAAAGTCTTATCTGTTGGAAGTGGGAAACTTGCTTCGGAACTTAACACTATTGTTGATGAGATAAATGATAAAGAGCAAGAATTTGAAAAACTCTCTGACGAAGAAATTAAAACAAATTTTCAAAACTTATCAAATCAACTAACAGATAGCCCGTTAAGTATTGAAGTTGAAGCATTTGCATACATTAGAGAAGCAGCGAAAAGAACAATAGGCCAAAGACATTACGATGTACAAATTTTCGGTGGACTTGTTTTACTAAGAAATAAAATTACAGAAATGAAAACAGGAGAAGGTAAGACTCTTGTTTCAACCTTGCCAATTTCATTAATGGCCTTGTTTAAAAAGGGTGTTCATGTTGTGACTGTAAATGAATACCTAGCAAAAAGAGACGCAGAATGGATGAGTCCAATCTATAATTTTTTGGGGTTGGAAGTTGGTTTAATACATTCAAACCAAGCACCACTAGACAAGGCTGAAGCTTACAAAAAAAACATTACTTATGGAACAAATAATGAATTCGGTTTTGACTATTTAAGAGACAACATGGCAGTGTCAAGTGAGCAGCTTGTACAAGGCGAATTATTTTACAGTGTGATTGATGAAGTTGATTCGATATTAGTTGACGAAGCAAGAACCCCTTTAATTATTTCTGGAAAAGTTAGTGATTCAACAAAATGGTACTCCGATTTTACAAGAATTGTTAAAGGAATGAAAAGAGACGTTCATTACGAAATTGATGAAGCAAAGAAACAGGTCCATACAACTGAAGTTGGAGTTGAGTATGTAGAATCAAAGCTTGGAATAAAAAATCTTTATGAAAATACACAAACAAACTTTATACATTACCTAACAGCAACTTTAAGAGCTAAAACTATTTTTACAAAAGATGTGGACTACATAATTGCAGATGGTCAAATCAAGATTGTAGATGAGTTTACTGGAAGAGTGCTAGAGGGAAGAAGATATTCAGATGGGCTACATCAGGCATTAGAAGCTAAAGAAAATGTAAAAATTCAAGATGAAAATCAAACTCTTGCTTCAATAACATATCAAAATTATTTCAGGATGTATGAAAATTTGGCTGGAATGACAGGAACAGCTAAAACTGAGGAAGAAGAGTTTGTACAGATTTATAATTTAGAGGTTGTTGAGATACCTACCAACTTACCTATTCAAAGATCCGATCAGCAGGATGCAGTATACAAAACTAATAGGGCCAAGTTAGATGCAGTGATTGAAGATATTAAATTAAGAAATACTAAAGGACAGCCAATTCTCCTAGGTACAGTTTCTGTAGAAGCTTCAGAGGAAATTTCTAAATTACTAACTTCAAAGGGTATAGTTCACAATGTTTTGAATGCTAAGAATCATGAAGAGGAGGCAAACATAGTTGCACAAGCTGGAAGGTTGGGTGCGGTCACTGTAGCAACAAATATGGCGGGTAGGGGAGTTGACATAAAACTTGGTGGAAACCCTGAAGACATGGCAATTCAATTACAAATAAAAGAAAATCAACAAGATAATCCTAATTTTTTAAAAACCAAAATTATTGAATTTGAATCAAAAGTTGAAAAAGAAAAACAAGATGTTTTAGAACTCGGCGGATTGTATGTTCTCGGAACAGAAAGGCATGAATCAAGAAGAATTGATAATCAGTTAAGAGGTAGGTCTGGACGACAGGGTGATCCAGGAGAGTCTAGATTTTATATATCCTTACAAGATGATTTAATGCGGAGATTTCAAGGTGAAAGAATTGAATCTATTATGAACAAATTAAATCTACCTGATGAAGAGAGAATCGAGCAATCAATGGTTACAAAGAGCATAGAAAGAGCTCAAGCGCAGGTAGAGTCATTAAACTTTGAAATTAGAAAAAATGTTCTTAAGTTTGATCAAGTTTTAAATCAGCAGCGCGACGTAATATATAAATGGCGAAGAGAATTATTAAGGTCTGAAAATATCCATGATTTGATTGAGGGATGGTTAGAGGACGTTGTTGATGTAATTTCAAAAAATATTGAAAATTATAAAAAGAGCTATGAAAGTTTAGATCAATTTATAGATTTGGTAGAAAATGAACTAAGTGAAATATTAAGTGACGCTGCAAAAAACAAATTATTTCAAAATTTAGAAATTAATGACAATTTAGATATTGAAAAAAGTTTAAAAGATCTTTTTTATAACAATGAAAAACAAGATGAAAATAATTTCTGGAATTTAGCAAGGGGTTCGGCTCTTTCATTTATTGATCAGTCTTGGAAAGACCATCTTGCAGAAATGGATTATTTACGTTCAGGTATAGGTTTGAGAGCAATGGGTCAAAGAGACCCATTAGTAGAGTACCAGAATGAAGGGTATGATCTTTTTGAGGAGTTAATTGATAATGTAAAATTCTCTGTAATAAGAATATTGTTAAATTTTGATAAAAATTTAATAGTCAAAAAAGAAAATAATATCGATGATAAGGTAAAAGATAAGACAATTATCAAGGATAAAATAGGAAGAAATGACCCTTGCCCTCTTGGATGTGGAATTAAATATAAAAAATGTGGAATAGATAAAAAATGCAAAAAGATATCAGAAACAAATTAACCTTGTTTAGCGAAAGACTAACTTCTGCTAAGGAGTATCTTTGACTTTGAAAATAAAGTACAAAAGCTAGAGGAACTCAATTCTAAAATTAATGATAAAAATTTTTGGGATAACCCACAGCAGGCTCAAAAAATTTCAATAGAGGCTTCCACAATAGAAAAACTAATTGTATCTCTGAATAATTTACAAAAAGATTTAATAGAATTTAATGAGCTGGTGGAGCTTACTGAAGAAGAAGAGATTGATGAAGATGAATACACTGGTGAAATAAAAAGAATTGAAAATAGTATTGAAGAAATAGAGAATGAAGCTCTTTATTTTGGTGAGTATGATCACTTAAATGCTGTAGTTACTATAAATGCTGGCGCAGGCGGGGTTGATGCTCATGATTGGGCAGAAATGTTACTAAGAATGTATACAAGGTTTTTATCTAATCAAGATATGAAATTCCAAATTGAAGAAATTTCTCAAGGAGAAGAAGCTGGAATAAAGTCAGCTTCAATAAGAGTCGATGCATATCGTGCTTACGCAACATTAGAAAGTGAAAGAGGAGTTCATAGGTTAGTTAGAATTAGCCCTTTTGATAGTAATAAAAGAAGACATACAAGTTTTGCAGGCGTTGATGTTGTCCCTCTTATTGAACATAATGAAGAAATTCTTATTCAAGATGATGAGATAAGAATTGATGTTTATAGATCATCAGGCGCAGGAGGACAACACGTAAATACAACAGATTCAGCTGTTCGAATAACTCATCTAGAATCTGGAATTGTAGTTGCATGTCAGGCAGAAAGATCACAATTACAAAATAAAACTAGAGCACTTGAGCTTTTGAAAACAAAATTGATTCTTAAGCAAAAAGAAGAAGAACTTCTTAAGATTAACAATATAAGAGGGGATCAACATGAGGCAGGATGGGGTAGACAGATTAGATCGTATGTTTTACAGCCCTATCAACAAGTTAAAGATTCAAGAAGTAACACTGAAGTTGGTAATGTTGATAGCGTTCTTGATGGCGATATTTCCTTATTTGTTAAAGATTATCTAAAATGGCGAAGACAGGGAATAAATGATTAAATTAAAAAATGTTTCTTTAGTATTTCAAGGGGGCAGCGTTGCTATTTCTAACTTAACAACCATAGTTCATGAGGGTGAATTTGTTTACTTGGTTGGTCATTCTGGAAGTGGTAAGTCATCATTTTTAAAGCTTTTATATAAAGAATATTTTGCAACAAAAGGAGAAATTGAAGTAGCAAATATTGACGTATCTAAACTTCCAAAATGGAAAATACCTTTACTAAGAAGAAAAATCGGGATTGTAACTCAAGAACCACAATTATTGGAAAATAGAAATACATTTGAAAATATAGCTTTTGCTCTAGAGGTTATGGGAGCACTTCCAGAAGAAATTGAAGCTAAAACCAACACTCTTTTAGATTTAGTCGAACTCAATGAAAGTGCTTATAAGTATCCAGGACAACTATCTGGAGGTCAGCAAACAAGAGTTAGCATTGCTAGAGCACTAGCCAATAATCCAGTAGTTTTATTATGTGATGAACCAACTGGGAACTTGGACCCTGATTTAAGCATTCAAATAGTTTCGTTATTAGAAAAAATTAACAGAGCCGGCACGACGGTAATAATGGCAACTCACGATTCGACAATTGTTAATAGAAGAAAAAAACGAGTTATAGAGCTAAAAGATGGAAAAGTCACACGTGATGAACAAGACGGAAGTTATATAGTTAGGTAAGTATGGGTAAATTTTCATATGTCTTAAAAAATACATTATTGAATATGAGAAGAACACCACTTCTGGTGTTTGCCACTATTATTGCTGTTCTAGTATCAAGCTTTCTTGTTTTTACGACTTTGTCAGCCAGGTCAATAGTAGAGAACAATACTATACGATGGCAAAATGGAGTACATGTCGTTGTTTTTCTTGATGATAGAGTAACCACAACAGCACACAAACAGTTGGAAGAGTCTTTGGAGAGTTACCCAGAAGTAAGAACTGTAGATTATTTTTCAAAACTAGAAGCTGAAGAAGAATTTAAAGTTTTGTTTAAAGATCAACCAGAGCTACTTGCAGAAGTAGATTATGAAATTTTACCTTCTTCATTAAGAATTAATTTAAATGATCCTTCAGACTATAACCTCATTATTGAGAGGCTTGAGGGAAATCCAGCAGTCAAAGAGATTCGATCTTCAGGAGAAGCGATTGAAAGACTCCTGAGCCTGACTGATACTTTAGTTATTTCAGCTTCTGCCTTTGCATTTCTGATAGGTTTTGCAGCATTTATATTGATAATAAATACGTTGAGAATAGCTGCATTTTCAAAAAAGAAAGAAATTAAAATTATGAGACTTGTTGGTGCATCCTCTACGTATATTAGATTGCCATTTATATTTGAAGCAGTAATTGAATCTCTCATAGGAACTAGCATTGCTGTAGGTTTTGGTTGGGCAGTAATTGAGTATTCTAAGAATTCAGTAGTTGCGGAAAGCATTTTTGATATAACTATATCTGATGATTATTTAATATTTTTGACCTTGTCACTCTTAATGTTCTCTCTTGTTTTTGGATTATTTGCTTCATTCGTTGGAATAAGAAAAGCACTAAATGATTAAAAAAATAACAATCCTTTTTATACCTATATTTTTTTTCACCTCATTTATGTTTCCGGCAGAACTAAATGCTATCACCGCTGAAGATCGATTAATTGAAGTTGAAAGGCAATTACAAGCAATTGCTGAGCAAATAAGTAAATATGAAGGTGACAGGACTGACTTAGAGAAAGCAATAATTGCAAATGATAAAGACTTAGCTCAGGTAAATAGTGAATTAGCGGAAGTGCAGAGCAGGTTGGCCGTTGTAGAAAGAGAGTTAGAAAAAGCCTTAGAAAATTATGATTTCTCTCTAAATGATCTTGTGGCAGTACAGGAAAATATAATTAATGAACAAATAAAACTTGGAAAGATAAAAAATGAGATTGCTGATGTTTCAAGTGAATTGCTTGAAACACAGAAGAATCTATTAGTTGCAGATGATAGTTTGCAAGAACAAGCTGTCAATCTTTATATCAATGGAGTTATGAGCCCTACAACAGCTCTGTTTATAGAATTAGATGAACTTTCAAATTTTTTAGTTGCTTTAGGATATGCTTCAACTGTCGTTGACTCTGCTTATGTAATTGTTGAACAGTTAAATGCATTAGAATCTCTTGCATCTAATCAAACAGAATTTTTAACTCAGCGTGAAGATGAAAGAGTTGAGATTGTATCTAATCTCCAAAATGAAGAAGAAAGAAAAAACGAAATATCTATTGAAGCTGAGGAATTTGCGGATGAGATTGAGGAAAAAAAGGATGCAGTTGAGCGAGAGAAAAGGTTAGTAGAGACTAAAAAGGCTCAAGTTGTTAGAACAAGGCAAAATGCACAAAATTTATTGAACCAAGCAAATAAAGAGTTAGAAAAATTAGATAAAGAGCACGCTGATTTAGAAAAACTTGAGGATGCAATACAAGCTGACATTGATAGGCTAAGTAGTTCTGGTGGTGTAGCACCAAGTCAACTTTCCTGGCCAGTAACTACTGGCTATGTTTCAAGTGGCTACAAGTGGAGAAGGCTTGGTGGCACAACTAGTTTTCACGGCGCAATAGATATTGCTGCTTCTAGGGGCACTCCAATAAAAGCTGCTGCTGGTGGAGTTGTTATACTTGCCAGATATTATGGCCTTGCAGGAAGAACTGTTTTTATAGACCATGGTGGTGGAATGACAACCTTATATTTTCATATGGATAAAATTTTAGTTAACGTTGGCCAGACAGTTGTTACTGGAGATCAGATTGGGACTGTAGGAAACACGGGTCGTTCTACTGGGCCACATTTGCATTTTGAAACAAGGCTAAAAAATCCAAGCTCCGCTAATTGTAGTCTTCCATATTTAGATCCAACTTCTCGCGGACGTATAAACCCATACTGTTTCTTAGATTGATGAAAGTATTTGCTGAAAACCGTAAGGCTAAAAAATCTTATGATTTTCATGAGTTTTATGAAGCTGGAGTTGTGCTTACAGGATCAGAAACAAAAAGTGTAAGAAATGGTGCTGTATCAATCATTGACGCATTTGCAATCATTGATGATGAAGAGGCTTACATTATGGAAATGAATATTGAACCATATAAGTATTCAAATATTACTGATTACGACCCTAAGTCACAAAGAAAGCTTCTTTTACACAAAGGAGAGATAAAGAAACTCATAGGCCTTTTATCTCAAAAAGGGTTTACATTAGTTGCTACAAAAGTTTTTGAAAAGAATGGCTTTATTAAAATTGAATTTGCATTGGCTAAGGGTCGTAAAGATTATGACAATAGAAAAAAAATCATTAATAAAGAACATTCAAAAGAAATTAAGAATTATTAAAAGCTCTTTCAGTTCCAACTCTTATATCAGGTACACCAATAAAATTTCCTGATGGGTCTTTATAAATTGTAGAAATAGGCCCGTAGCCCGAAACAAATTTATCTTGAACGGTAACACTGTGCCCTTTACTAATTAAAGAGTTTCTATCTGATTCTTCTATAAATTCAAACTTGATATCTGAATTAGTATTTGAACCGAAATATTCTATTGACCATCTCGGTTTTTTTACTATTTCTTCAAAACTATTTTTTTTAAGAATGTATGGAAGAATATGCTGAGCTAGTAATTGTGGTTGGTATCGGCCGCCTCTTGTTCCAACTATAAATTCTAGTTCATTATTTTTTGACCAAATTGTAGGTGATAGAGTATGTAGTGGTTTTTTTCTTGGGTACACCATGTTTGGATGATTTTTAATTAAATTAAATCCACATCCTCGATTGTGAAGAAAAAATCCATAACTACCTACACCAATTCTGCTTCCAATTCCATGAAAGTTTGACTGAATTAATGATATTCCTAATCCACTTTCGTCTACAGCATTCATATATGCTGTTCCCCCACCATGAGGTTGTGGAGAATTAAATTTTCCGGAGGTGTTGCTATTAAATTGCTTTATTTTTTCGTTTATGTAAATGTCGTCAGTTCCATTAAATTTATGGTCTTTTCCCATGTAGTCATAAGTGATGTTGTCTCTGTCAGCAGCAAAAATTCGATAAGATTCAATCAATGTGTGAAGGTAGTCATCTTGGTTATCAATGATTTCGAAACCTTTTAAAGTACTCAGAGTTAAGTAACCTTGAGTACTTGGCGGACTTGTCCAACCATCATATCCATATATATTGAGGTGTAATGGCTCTCTCCATGAGGGTTTGTAGCTTGATAAATCATCTTCAGTAATAAACCCATTTACTGACTTTGAAATTTCTTTAGCAATTTCACCGTTGTAAAAATACTCAAGCCCATTATCTTTCAATAGTTCAAGTGTTTTACCTAGCTGAGGTCTTCTAATCAATGTTTCAGGACTAAATGGTTTACCATTTCTATAAAAAGCATATCCAGATTTTTGTCCATTTAATTCCTCAGCATATTTTGTTAGTGAACCATAAAGTTCATTACTTAATTCAAAACCCTCATGACAGAGATTTATTCCAATATCTAAAATGTCTTTAATAGGAAGATTGCCATATTTATTGCTTAATTCGACCCACCCCGCAACAGCTCCAGGAACAGTTACTGACATTGGATGGTTCAAAGGAATATTTTTGTAATCAGCAAAGCTTTCAAGGCTTACTAATGAACCAGCATAACCTGATGCATCTAAAAATTCTGGCTTATTTTTTCCAGGTATCCAAATAAGTGCAAATAGATCACCACCAATACCACATGTCTCCGGAGCAACTATACCTTGAACAAGATTAGTTGTTATCGCAGCATCAACAGCATTACCTCCTTTTTTAAAAACAGTTGATCCAAGTTCAGTTGAAAGATAGTGTGGAGAAACGATAACATTGCTCATTCCTTTAATTATAAAGATAAAATAAAATTTATTTATCTCATAAAGTTACTTGTATAAATTCAACACCTATAAAATAAATTTACAATCAAGGAGATAAATGAAAGATATAAACGCGGAAGAATATAACGAATTATTAAATTCTGAGGCACCTGTTGTAATAGATTTTCATGCTACATGGTGTGGTCCCTGTAAAGTTTTGAGCCCCATTTTAGAAGAGTTGTCAGATGAAGTTGCTGGCGTAGAGTTTGTTAAGCTTGATGTTGATCAACATCCTGAAATAGCTGGTGCAAATGGAGTAATGGGAGTACCAACTGTTGTTATGCTCAAAGGTGGGGAAGTCAAAGAACGTTTCGTTGGTGTGCAGCCAAAAGAAGTCATAAAAGAAAAAGTTTCAGCATTAATCTAAGTTGTTAAAGTTAATTCTTTTTTTCCAGATAGTTTTGTTAACACTATTTCTAAGTGCTGGTTATTTTCTGTATTCTGAATTACAAACACTTTCTACTGAAGTAGATAATGCATTAGTCGTAATTAGTGATATTCAAAACCTATTACCAAAACTAGAAGTTGCTGTAGATACTGTAATTTCTCTTGAAGAGGGGTTCCAAAGCTTATCAGGATTAAGCGATATTTTAAATGTATTGTTGGATCCACTACAAGGGAATTCTTAAAGTGAAGATTGATTTTTATACTACTGATTGGTGTGGTGATTGTGTCAGATCAAAAGCTTTATTAAATAAATTAGATGTAGATTTTAATGAGATTAATGTCGACTTAGATGAAGAAGCAAATCAATATATTAAAACATTACAAGTAGACCAAAGAAGAATTCCTACAATTGTTTTTGAAGATGGATCGTTTTTAGTTGAACCATCTGATGTTGAATTAGAAAACAAACTTAAAGAATTAAATTTTATTTAACATTCTTTGTTAAATCTTTGTTAACTAGTCATAAGATTTTTTAAGTAATATAGAATGACCTTTAATTTAAGAAGTGGTGTAGTGAATAAAAATCTATCAAAAGAACTTGAAGGATTCATCAATGAAATCCTAGATGTTTCTGGAAAAATTGCTTTAGAAAATTTTCGAGATGTTAGAGAAATGACTCTTAAGGGAGACTCTAGTCCAGTTACTAATGCCGATATGCAAATTGAAAAATATATTAGAACTAAAATTTTAGAAAAATATCCAAATCATAAAATTATTGGCGAAGAACTTGATTATGTTGATGGTTCAGAAAATATTACTTGGTATATTGACCCAATAGATGGTACAAGAAGTTTTGTAGCAGGAAAGCACGATTTTGGAACACTTTTAGCTGTAGTTATGGATGAAGAAATAATTGCAGGGGTTATAGACTGTCCTGCTTTGGAAGAAAGGTGGACTTCTTTCCAAGCTAAACAAACAAAAGTAAACCAATCATTAACCCAATGCAAAGCGGTTGAAAATTTAAATGATGCTGTCATGGCAACTACATCTAGTCATGAATTTGGAATGAAAAAGTGGAAAGCGTATCAATCACTAGAACAGTCTGTAAAACTAACAACAACAGGTAGTGATTGCTACAACTATGGGTTACTAGCAAGTGGATATATTGATATAGTTGCAGAGCGTTTGACTGCTCCTCATGATTATTTACCACTTATCAAAATTGTTGA